>Ga0315902_10001011_pt1 | contig 46189 bp, 41 predicted proteins | sample LakEriMetagenome_9_FD_203523 | JGI IMG/M metagenome (GOLD analysis project Ga0315902, IMG submission 203523) | Freshwater fungal communities from buoy surface, Lake Erie, Ohio, United States - Buoy 12 MA117 | ecosystem: Environmental > Aquatic > Freshwater > Lake > Lake biofilm | place: USA...
CGGGCGGGTTCGCTGCTCGACCGGCGCGGGCGCGGGCGGCGCACTGGCGCAGGCCGCCAGCACGAGCACGGTCACCAGGCCGCAGGCGCCCCGCAACGAGCGGGTGGCGGCGGCGGCCTCGCACGGCGCGGCGACGGCTGCTCCGGATGCCGCGCTCATGTCGTGCCCTCGCGCAGCGGAACGAAACGGGCGCTGTCCAGAACGGTGAGCTCCCAGGCCTCGGCGCCGGTGCGCTGCACCAGATGCAGCGACTGCCGCTGACCATCACCCACCGGACCGAGCAGCCGCGCGCCGACCGCCAGCTGCTCGAGGAGCGCCTCGGGAATGCGGTCGCCGGCCGCAGCCAGCACGATCGCATCGAAGGGCGCCGACGCGGGCATACCGAGACGGCCGTCGCCGAAGGCCAGACGCAGGTTGGGCAGACGCAACGCCCGCAGATTCTGGCGGGCGGCATCGTGAAGGCCGCGCACCCGCTCGATCGAGAGCACCTCGCCGAAGAGCGCCGCCATCAGTGCCGCCTGATAGCCGCAGCCGGTGCCGATCTCGAGCACCCGTGCGGCCGTGCGACGGGCCGGCGGCATGCCGGCCAGCACGGTCTCGAGCATGCGGGCCACGGTGCTCGGACGCGAGATGGTCTGCCCGTGACCGATCGGCAGCGCCACGTCCTCATAGGCACGGCTCGCCAGCGCCGGCTCGACGAAAGCATGACGGGGCACGGTGCGCATCGCCATCAGCACGTCGATATCGCGGATGCCGGTGGCCGCGAGTGTCTCGACCATCCGAAGACGGGCACTGTCGGAGGCCAGACCCAGACCGCCAGGCGGCGCCGGCCTGGGCGGCGGGCGAAGACGCGCGGCATGCGATTGCGGCACCCAGTCGGGCGCCGCGGCACGGGCGGGTCGCGGGGGGAGCGGCGCACGCACCGCCCCGGGCGACGGCGCCGCCGAGCGCACCGGCCGGGGCGAGCGGGGAGGTGTCACGCGCCGAGCCAGTCGCGGACCGCCGGCAGCGCCTGCGTGCCGGTCAGGTCGATGTTGATCGGCGTGACGCTCACACGGCCATGCTCGACCGCGTGGAAATCGGTACCCGGTCCGGCATCGCGCGCCTGGCCGGCCGGACCGATCCAGTACACGGTCTCGCCTCGCGGGTTGGTGGCCGGAACGACCGGCTCGGCCATATGCCGCTTGCCCAGCCGCGTGACCTCGATGCCGGCGAGGTCCGCAGCCGCCACCGCCGGCAGGTTGATGTTGAGCAGCATCGGCTGGGCGAACAGGCGGGGGGCCAGTCGACGCACCAGACCGGCGGCCGTGGCCGCCGCGCCATCGAGATGCGGCCAGCCGCGGCGTGTGAGCGAGAAGGCGATCGCGGGCACCCCGAGCAGGAAGCCTTCCATGGCCGCCGCCACCGTGCCGGAATAGATGGTGTCGTCGCCCATGTTGGCGCCATCGTTGATGCCGGAGACGACCAGGTCGGGACGCTGCCCGAGCAGGCCGGTGATCGCGACATGCACGCAGTCGGTCGGGGTGCCATCGACATAGCGGTAACCGCTGGCAGCCCGTCGCACCGAAAGGGGCCGGTCGAGGGTGAGTGAGTTGGAGGCGCCGCTGCGGTCGCGCTCCGGCGCGACCACCGAGACCTCGGCGAAGGCCGACAGCGCTCGAGCCAGGGCATCGATGCCCGGGGAAAAGTAGCCGTCGTCGTTGCTGACCAGGATGCGCATCCGGCGATTCTAGCGAATCGCCAGCCGGCACCTAGCGTTCGGCAGGCCAGTCGCGGATATAGGCCTTCAGCATCCGGTTCTCGAAGCCCTGCTCCTCGAGCACGGCCCGCGCCACGTCGTGGAAGGAAATCACGCCGAGCACGGTGTCGCCGTCGAGCACCGGCAGGTAGCGCTCGTGGGACTCGAGCATGGTGCTGCGCAGCTGATTGACCTCGGTGGTCGGCGCGATGACCGTCGGTGAAGGATTCATGACCTCGCGCACGACGATCTCGGCGACCGGCGGCGTGGGGCCTTCCCGATGCTCGAGCTGACGTCGCGCGAGCACGCGGATCACCTCGCGGAAGGTGAGCATGCCCACCAGCCGCCCCCGCTCCATCACGATCAGCGAGCCGATGTCATGCTCGGCCATCGTGATGACGCCATCCGACAACATGGTGTCGGGGGTGACGGTGTAGAGGGTCGTGCCCTTGACCCGCAGGATCTCGCTGACCTCCATCGCTCCTCCAGCCGCAGCCGCCCGTGATCCTAGCCGAGCGGCGCACGCGCTTCAAGGCAGCGACGCACCTCGCCGGCGAGCTCGTCCTCGCCGTAGGGTTTGGTCAGAAAGACATCGACGCCGGCATCGAGCGCCACCCGCCGGTGCTTGGCCGAGGCCCGCGAGGTGATCATGATCACCGGCACCCGGTGCAGCGCCGGCTCGGCACGCATCGCACGCACCAGCTCCACCCCGTTCATCCGCGGCATCTCGAGGTCGATCAGCGCAAGATCCGGCACCCGCCGGCGCAGCCTGGCGAGCGCCTCGAGGCCATCACCAGCACCCTCCACCTCGCACCCGAGATCGCGCAGGAAGGCCTCGGTGGCCCGTCGCACGCTCACCGAGTCGTCGACCACCAGACATCGCGGCAGCGCCGCCCGGGTGGCTCGTGCGTCCTCGACCTCGCGAACGGCCCTGCCGCCCGCGGCATAGCCGCCGGTGGCCATCAGCTTCGGAAGATCCAGCACCGCGGCCGCCGACCCGTCACCGAGCACGCAGGTGCCCTCGACCCCGGGCATGCTCGCCAGCCACGACGGCAGCGGCCGCAGCACGACGCGCCGGGTCGCGGAGAGCTCGGGCGTGACGAGCGCGACGGACGATCCATCGCTTGCACGCACCACCAGCACCACCTCGGGCAGTGGCGGCCCCGCGTCGGCGTCGGGGAGCTCGGGATCGGGGTGGCGGAACCAGCCGGGCGGCAGACCGAGAAGCGCATCCAGACGACGCAACGGGATCGGGCCCTCGGGCCCCTCGACGACCGCCTCGGCCACGGCTACCGGCGTGACCAGTCCCGCAGCCGGCAGCACCCGCACAACCTGCCGCACCGACAGTGCGAGCACATGGGTAGGCGTGCGGGCCACCAGCACCGGCACCCCGGCCAGCTCGATCGGCACGCAGAAGTCGACGCCGAGCCCGTGCCCGGGCTCCGAGCGCAGCAGCACGCTGCCACGCAGACCCTCCACCGCCCGGCGCACGATATCCATGCCGAGCCCGCGACCCGACAGCTGGGTGGGCTGCGCGCGGGTGGTGAAGCCCGGGCGCATCACCAGCCGCGCGAGCTGTGCCGGTGCCAGCGGCGGGGCGCCGTGGTCGAGCAGCTGCGACGCGCTCGCCCGCGATCGGATCGCGGCTTCGTCGAGCCCGCGTCCATCGTCATCGCAGGCTACCCGGAACTCGTGCCCGGTGTGCTCGAAGCGCACGCGGATCAGACCCGCCGGCGGCTTGCCGGACGCCGCGCGCTGGGCCTCGTCCTCGATGCCATGGTCGACCGCGTTGCGCAGCACATGGACCAGCGGATCGACCAGCGCCTGCAGCAGCCGTGCGTCCACCAGCGTGCCTCCACCGGCAACCTCGAGCTGGGCGCGCCGGCCAGCCATCCGCGAGGCCTGCCGCACCGCCCGCTGCAGACGCGGCACGATCGTGGACACCGGGACCATGCGCGCGCGCATCGCGTGCTCGCGGAGTTCCTCCTGGACGCGCTCGAGCTGACCGAAGGCGTCGCCAAGGCCGGCGACATGCTGGTCGAGCTGGCGGTCGATCAGGCGGCCATCGGCGCCGGCCTCGGCGATGCGTCGCGACACCGTGTGCAGATCGTCGTAGCGTTCGAGCTCCAGCGCGTCGAAGCCAGGCTGCACGGCGTCGCGGCCGACCTCGGCGCTGCGCAGATCGACCACCCGATCGAGCTCGCCGGCGAGCTCCTGCAGCCGCTCGCTCTCGACCCGCAGGCTGGCCCGGGTCTCCTGGAGGCGGGTCAGTTGCTCCTGGGCCTGCGCCAGCAGCAGGCTCGCCTCCGCCGCGAGCTCGAGCATGCGATCGAGGACCCGCGGCTCGTCGCGAAGCGGCTCGACCGCACCGTCGCGGTCAGGCTCATCGGCCTCGGCGGACGGGCCCGGCGTCGCCTCGGCAGGGACCGGTGTCTCGGAAGCCTCGACCTGGGCGGCACCAGCATCCGCCATTCGGCCGTCGACGAGCGCCGCGACCTGTCCGGCAACACGGCGGCAAAGCTCGAGCGCATCCGCGGGCGCCGGACCCTGACCGGTGAGCGCCTCGCACATGGCCGACAGCCCGTCGGCAGCCTCCTCGACGAGCCCGAGCAGCGAGGGGGGGGGTGCATCGTCGCGGTCGGCAAGCAGGGCAAGAAGATCCTCGAGCAGATGGGCCAGCGTGGCGATCCCGCGAATGCCCACGGTGTGGGCAGCGCCTTTCAGCGTGTGCGCGATCCGCTGGGCGTCGGCCAGCGCCGCGGTTGCGCCGCGGGCGTTGGCATCGATCGCCGAGGAAAGCGCCGCTGACAGTGCCGGCAGCTCGCCCAGCAACTGATCGACGATGCCGGGATCGGCATCGATGGGCAGCACGAGCGAGAGATCGTCCTCGTCGATCGAACCGGCGTGCGCCTGCACCCGGCGGGAGGCGACGATGCGCAGGCGCGTGATCGCGGCAACCGTCGGGGCGATCGCTGCCGGGTCGAGCCGCGCGGGCCAGTACCCCCGGGCAAGCACCTCGCAGAGCGATCGCGCAAGCACCTCGCCCGGCTCGAGAAGAAAGGCGGCCAGCGCCTGGGCCAAGCCGATCAGCGAGGCGCGGCGCTCGCCAGCCACCTGGGCGCTAGCGCCGGCCTCGGCGGCATCCCCGGCCAGGCCAGCCCGCTGCCAGGAGGCGACGCTGTCGGCCGCACCGCCGACGAGTTCGACCAGCGGCACCAGGCCAATGTAGCCCGCCGCGTTCAGCCAGTGGCGCAGGCGCTCGCCAACCGCCTCCAGCCAGTCGCCCTGCCCCGGCGCCGGAGGCCTCGACAGCCCCGACGCAAGCTCGGCGACCGCGGCGCCCGTCGCCGTCTCGGCAAACGCGGCACATTCATCGGCGAGCGCCTGCATCGCCTGCGCGAGCATGTCGAGCTCATCGCGTGCCACGGCGATCGGCTCGGATGGCGACTCCGGTGCGACCCGCAACGGCTCCGCCACCCTGTCAGCAGCCACCGGCTGATCACGCCCACGGTCAGCGCCGACGTCGACCGCCGACCGTCCCGTGACGACCGGCGCATCAGGCGCCTCGAGCGCTCGCGCGTCGATGGCGCTGCCGGCGGGATCCATCGAGGCCAGCGCAGCGATGCGCTGCCCATCCTGGGTGAGGCGTCGGCGAATCAGCGTCACGAACTGGGCGGGCACCGTCGGCAGCCCGGGCAATCCCAGAAGGGTGCCGAGCAGCGGTTCGACATCCTCGTCGACCAGGTGACCCGCGCTGTAGGCGACGATCAGCCCCACCCAGGCCTCGAGGGCCTCACGCTGCGCCGGCCAGTCGGCGCGCACGGCGAGCGCCGGGAGGTGCGGCACCGCCAGGGTGGCGAGATGGTTGAGCCCGCGTACCCCCGCCCGATCGGCGGCCTGCGCGCACGCGCCGAGCGCCTCGGCCAGCCGGCGCGCCTGTTGCGTCGGGTGCGAGGCGAGATCGGGATCGATGAGCGGGTCGAGGAGCGCCGCGGCGGCCTGATTCAGTCGCTCGAAGCGGCCGATATCGCCGGCGGTCTCGCCACGCGCGGGCTGCGAACTCACGATGCCTCGCCATCACCGAGCCTGAAGGCCCGGACTTCATCGAGCAGCGCGCGGGCGGTGCCGACCAGGCGCTGCGTCTCGATCGTCTGCTGCGCGAGCTGGCGAGCCGTCTCGGCGCTCGCCTCCTGGATGATCTGCGCGCGCTCCTGCAGCGTCGCGCCGGTGCGGGCCTGCTCGGCCGCCGTGCTCGAGATGCCGCGGACATCGCTGGCCAGTGCCGCGGTCTGCTCCCTGGTCTGATGCATCTCGCGCGCGGCGTCGTCGGCAAGCCGGCTGATCGCGACCACCTGCGCAATCGCGTGGTTCATCGCGATCACCGTGTCGTGGGTCTCGGCCTGAATGGCGTTGACGAGCCGGCCGACCTCGAGCGTGGCCTCGCGGGCCGACACCGACAGGCGCTGCAGTTCATCGGCTACCACCGCGAAGCTGCGCGCGGATTCGCCCGCGGAGGCGGCATGCATCGAGGCATTGAGTGCGACGATGCCGGTGCGTTCGGCGATGCCCTGGACGATGCCCACCGCCTGGCCGACCTCCTGCGAACGCTCGCCAAGGCGCTTGACGCGCTTTTCGGTCCCGCGGATGAGTTCGCGGGTTCGACCGACCCCCGCGACGGTCTGGGCCACGGCTGCCATCGCCTGCGCACTGGCCTGCTCGGCGCGTCCGGCCGCCTCGCTGCCGGCCTGGGCGCGAGCCGCGATGGCCTGCAAGGCGGCCGCCGCCGCTGCCAGTTCGAGCGCCGCCATCTCGACCTCGCGCTGCTCGCGCGCCGCCGCCTTGCCCGCACTGTCGCCCTGGCCCTTCACGGCGACCGTGGCCTCGGCGACGCCGCGCGCGACGGCGCGCACGCTGGCCAGCACCCGGCGCGTTTCGGCGCTCAGCAGATTGATGGCATCGGCGATCGCACCCGTGATGTCGTCGCTGGCCGGCACCTTCAGCGTGAGGTCCTTGCGCGCCGCCATGGTGCCCACGGCCTCGAGGATCGCGACCACCGAATTGCCGAGCGCCTCGCTCTCGCGGGAGGCCCGTTCGAGCGCGCCCACCCGCTCGGCAAGCAGCCCGTCGAGCCGCCGCGCCAGCACCGCGAAGGCGTCATCACCCGCAAGGCGGCTGCGCGCGTCGGCGTCGCCCGCCGACACCCGCTCGATGGTGTCGGTCATCCGCCGCACCGCCTCGAGCGCCTGGGCCTCGAAGGCACGCGCCAGCCGCAGCGCCATCAGCACCGCCATCGCCGCCGACACCGCCAGCGCGATCAGCAGCCAGTCGAAAACTCGCACGGCAGCGTCCGCCGAGGGGCGCAGCAGCAGCCCGGCCAGCAGCGCCAGCGCCGGCGCGCACAGCGCGAGCAGCAGCAGCCGGCGCCGCACGCGCAGGGCGGTGGCGAGCAGCGCGGCGGGGATGTCGGCGGTATCGGGCCCGACCCTGCGGGCCGATCGCCGCGATGCGTCGGCGGTCCCCGGAGATCGTGATGCGCGCATCAGCCCTGCTCTCGACCGCCGAGCAGGCGCAGCAGGGTCGGCGCGTCGAAGGTCCACCAGAGCCGATGCGGCGGCGGCGCCTCCCGCCAGGGCGTGCGCAATGCCGGGGCGAAGGTGCAGTCGGGCGGGCTCGGCGGGTCGTCGTGCACCGCCGCCTCGAGCGTGATCGCGACCGGCGCTTCATCGACGCGCAAGGCGGCCCCCTGGGCTGGCGAACCGATCACGAGCACCGGGCAGCGGCGTACGGTCGGGGCCGCCGGGCGCGGTGCCGCCTCGAGCACCACCAGCGGATGGCCCTGAAGCTGGGTGAGCCCCGCCACCGCGCCAGGTGCACCGGCCAGCGGATGCACCATCGCCCGGTCGAGAAAGACCAGCGGCAGCGCCGGCGGCAGCGCCAGCGCGACACCGCCGAAGCGCACGCCGAAGCGCGCCAGACCTTCGGCGTCGTCGGGCCCGCTCACGTCGCGATCGCTCACGAACGCCCGAACAGACGTGCGACCAGCCCGGGGCGCGCGGTCGGCGCCGCCGTGCTCTCGCCGGCCTGGGGGGGTATCCGGACGAGCGCTCCGAGATCGTCGATCGCGAGCGCACGCCGCAGCTGCTTGCGCACCGCGGCCTCGAGCGCGCGGTAGGGCACCGGCTTGGTGAGGTAGGTGTCGCAGCCGGCAAGCGCCCCCCTGGCGAGATCGAAGGGCGATGACCGACTGGTCAGGATGATGATCGGCAACTGCCGCAGCGCGCGGTTGCGCCGGATCTCGCGTGTCAGGCGGTAGCCGTCCATGTCGGGCATCACGATGTCGAGCAGGGCGAGGTCGAAATGCTGCACGGCGAGCTGCTCGAGCGCTGCCGCCGCGGAATCGACGGCCTCGCTCGCGATACCCATGCGATCGAAGGCCACGCTGAGCTGGCGGCGCACGGTCGGGCTGTCGTCGACGACCAGCACCCGCAGGCGCTGCGCGAAGGGCGGATCGACGCCGCGCATCGGCAGGCTGAGCAGGTTCGAGCGCGGTACGGGTGGCGCCGGCGCCGCGGGCACCGCCGGCGGTGCGGACGATGCCGGCGACGCGGGGGGCGGCTCCGCGAGGGGGGCCGCTGGCAGCGCGCTGGCGGGCAGCGCCGGCGTGTGCGGCAGCGCAGGCGCAGGGGCGACGGGTTCGGGCGGGTGAAGCGGATCGGCTGCGGGCAAGGCACCCGGCTCCTCCACCATCCGGTTGAGGATCGGCAGCAACTGGAGCGTGAGCCGGTCGATGGCGATCGCCGGACCAGGCGGCAGCACGCCCCCGCGCGGCACCGCCACCACCACCGGCACCGGACGGGCCGCACCGCGTGCAGCGGCTGCCGCCCGCTGGCCGGCCGGCTCGGCGGTATTCGCGATCAGCAGGTCGATCGCGCCCGGCAGGGCGTCGATGACGAGTTCGAAGGCATGGCGGTTGTAGCGGCTGTGCCGGAACACGATCTCGATCAGCCGGGTCTCGCGGGGATCGAGACCGGCAACACCGACCCGGTACCGGGGCTTGTCTGACATGGGCGTGGTCCGTGCGTCCGTGCGTGCGGTCGACGCCCTCGGGAAGGCGCCTCGAAACCCTCATTGTCACCGGCAATCGCGGCAAAACCCAATCCTGCGCCAGCCGGCGCGACACCGCCGCGCACGACCCGCGAGGCGCGCGCCGGCCATCCGAACGCGCCCGGTGTGCGTGCTAGCATCCTCGCATGAGTCAACGCGATTTCCACGGTTTCGATACCCTGTCGCTGCATGCGGGCGCCTTGCCCGACAGCGACCACGGCGCGCGCGCCACGCCCATCTACCTGTCGACCGCCTTCGCCTTTCGCGATTCCGACCAGGCGGCGGCCCTGTTCAACATGGAACAGGGCGGACATGTCTACTCGCGCATCAGCAACCCCACGGTCGCGGTGCTGGAGGAGCGCATCGCGGCGCTCGAAGGCGGCGTCGGGGCGATCGCCACCGCGAGCGGTCAGGCCGCGCTGCATCTGGCGGTAGCCACGCTGGCGGGGTCGGGCTCTCACATCGTGGCATCCCGTGCCCTGTACGGCGGGTCGCACAATCTGCTCCACTACACGCTGGCGCGCTTCGGCATCGAGACCACCTTCGTCGATCCCCGCAATCCGGACGCCTGGCGCGCGGCGCTGCGCCCGAACACCCGGCTGCTGTTCGGCGAAACCCTTGGCAACCCGGGGCTCGACGTCCTCGACATCCCCACGGTCGCCGATATCGCGCATGCCCACCGCGTGCCGCTGCTGGTGGACTCCACCTTCACCACGCCCTGGCTGATCCGGCCGCTGGATCACGGCGCCGATCTCGTCTACCACTCGGCCACCAAGTTCCTGTGCGGCCACGGCACCGTGGTGGGGGGATTGCTCGTCGACGGCGGCCGCTTCGACTGGCTGGCCAGCGGCCGTTTCCCGGAGCTCACCGAGCCCTACGAGGGCTTCCACGGCATGGTCTTCGCCGAGGAATCCACGGTCGCACCCTTTCTGCTGCGTGCCCGACGCGAGGGTCTGCGCGACTTCGGCGCCTGTCTTAGCCCGATGAACGCCTTCCAGATCCTGCAAGGCATCGAAACCCTGTCGCTGCGCATGGCGCGCCACGTCGACAACGCGCTGCGCATCGCCGAGTGGCTCGCCGCCCACCCGATGGTTTCTCGGGTCGCGCACCCCGGACTGCCCTCGCATCCCGACCATGCGCTCGCCGCCCGCCTGCTGCCGCGCGGCGCAGGCGCGGTATTCAGTGTCGAGTTGCGCTGCGACCGCAGCGCCGGGCGACGCTTCGTCGAAGCCCTGCAGATCTTCTCCCACCTGGCCAACGTGGGCGATGCACGCTCGCTGGTCATTCACCCTGCCTCGACCACGCACTTTCGGATGGACGCTACAGCGCTGGCCGCCGCCGGCATCGGCGAGGGCACGCTGCGCCTGTCCATCGGGCTCGAGGATGTCGACGATCTGATCGGTGATCTGAAGCGGGCCTTCCGCGCTGCCGAAAAGGGCTGACCCCGTGACCGCAAGCACTGCCAGCTCCCGGCCCGGGGGGCCTGCCTACCGGGCGCCGAGCCTTCGGGTCACGGTCGACGGCCGCGAGGCCTATGCCTACACCGGTGGCAAGGCCTTCGACCCCTGCCTGCCCACCGTGTGCTTCGTGCATGGCGCGCAGAACGACCACAGCGTCTGGATCCTTCAGAGCCGCTATCTGGCACACCACGGCTACGGCGTGCTGGCCTGGGATCTTCCCGGCCACGGCCGCAGTGCCGGGCCGCCGCTGGCCGACATCGCGGCGATGGCCGACTGGGTGCTGCGCGCCTGCGCCGCCACTGGGGCCACGCAACCCGTGATCGTCGGCCACAGCATGGGCTCGCTGATCGCACTCGAGGCCGCCGGGTCGCAGCCCGATCGCGTCCGGGCGATCGCGCTGGTGGGTACCGCGTTCCCGATGAAAGTCTCCGACGCCCTGCTCGAGGCGGCTCGCACCGACGAAGCGCGCGCCTTCGACATGATCAACCAGTGGTCCTTCAGCGGCATCACCCATCGTCCGGGCAATCCCGGACCCGGCTTCAGCGTCTTCAACCAGACCCGCCGTCTGATGGAGCGGCAGGCCCCTGGCGTGCTGCTCAACGACTTCCAGGCCTGCAACCGCTACGTCGATGGTCTGACACGTGCGGCCAGTGTCAGCTGCCCATCGCTGTTCGTGATGGGCGAGTCCGACCAGATGACGCCGCCGCGGGCGGCGCGCGCGCTGCAGCAGGCATTGCCGGCGAGCCGAGCGGTACGCGTGCCACGCTGCGGTCACAGCGTGATGCAGGAACATCCCGAAGCCCTGCTGGTGGCGTTGCGCGACTTCCTGGCGTCGCTGTCGACCCGCTAGGTCGGCACCAGCGGCGCGTCGAGGTCGAGCGCGGCCAGCACCGGGTCGGATGCAGGCCGCGACGACGCCGTCGGCGGCTCGGCGGGATCTTGCGCCTGCCAGCAGTGCTCGAAAAGCGGGCGCAAGCCGAGCGCGGCCACCGGCGCGCGCAGCAGCCACCATTCACGCCACACGTCGCCCTCGCCCTCGGGGGCGGGCTCATCGGCCTGCCAGTGGCGCTGCAGATAGCCCAGGGAGGACAGCAACCGCGCATCGACGTCGGCCGCCGACGCGTCACCATCGTAGTAGGCCCGGAGCGAGGCGGCCCTGAGCGCGGGCTCACCGCCGCGTCGAGCCCGGGCGAGCGCCTGCAGCAACCCCGCGGCCCGGGCGAACACCGCGGCCGGACTGCGCTGCGCGGGCGGCGCCGCCCGCGCCGACCAGGCCGGCAGGCAGGCCACGAGCACGGCGGCCAGGAGCACCGCCAGCCAGACCAGCATCAGCCAGACCAGAAAGAGCGGCAAGGCCGCAAAGGCTCCATAGACGACGGTGTAGGTCGGCAGACGCACCGCCAGCAGCGCGAGCCCCTGGCGCAGGAGTTCGAGCGCAACGGCGCCGAGCAGCGCGCCCACGAGGGCATGGCGCCATGCCACCGTGGCGTGAGGCACCAGTCGGTAGAGCAGGGTGAGCACCGCCATCGAGGCCAGCAGCGGGAGTGACGAGAGCCAGGCACGCTGAACGCTGCGCTGCCCGGTCTGGGCGAAGAGCTCGGCGGCAACCTGCGCGTTGACCGCGATGCTGATGGCGAACACCAGCGGACCGAGCGTCAGGAAGACCCAGTAGAGCGCGAGCTGGTGCACGAGCGGCCGAGGTCGCCGCACGCGCCAGATGCGGTTCAGCGTGCGGTTGATCGTGAGCAGCGCGCTGAACGCCGTCGCGAAGAAAGCCAGGCCGCCGATCAGCGAAAGTTGTCCGGCCTTGGCCGCGAACTGGTTCAGGTACTTCAGCACCACCTGCGAGAAACCCGGCAGGAAGAAGCTGGTGGACAGGAACTGCAGCAGCGCCTCGCGCGCCGGCGCGAACACCGGCGAGGCGCCGAGCAGCGAGACCGCGATCGTGAAGACAGGCACCAGCGCCAGCAGCGACAGAAAGGCGAGGCTGGCGGCGGTCTGCAGCAGCGCGAGCTCGCCCACGCGTGCCGCGATCAGCGCCACCAGGCTGCGCAGCCGTGGCAGCCGGGGGCGGGGTGGGTGCGGGTCCATGCCCGGCTATCATACGGGGCGCAAGCCAAAGGCTCGCATCCACCCCGCGCCCGATGACCCCGCCAACCGCCGCCGCCCCAAGCCCCTCGCTTCAGCACCAGATCGCACTGTCACGCCGCTGGGTACTGGCGAGCGTGGCCTCGCTCGCCCTTCTCTCGGTACTCTGGGAGTTCTGGCTCGCGCCGCTGCGGCCCGGTGGATCGATGCTCGCGCTGAAGGCGCTGCCCCTGGTGCTCGCGCTGCCGGCGCTGCGCGCCTCGCGCCTGCGCGCCTACCAGGCCTGGAGCATGGGGATCCTGCTCTACCTGTGCGAGGGCCTGGTCCGGGTGGCCAGCGATCGCGGCCCATCGGTGGCGCTCGCCGCCATCGAGACGCTGCTCGCCACGATCGCCTTCCTGGCCATCCTGATCCACGTGCGTGCCCGCCGTCAGGCGGCAGCGTCCGCACCTGCACGCTGAGGCGCGGCAAGCCCCGGCAACGCCGGGTCGGCGCCGACCTGAGCCGCTGCCAGCGCGAGCAGCCCCGGGTCGTTGGCGGCAAGCAGGGTCGGGTCCGACAGCATCCGCCGCCAGCCCCGAGCCCCAGGCCTGCCGTTGAACAGGCCCAGCACATGGCGGCTGAGATCGCGCAGCCGTCCGCCGCCTGCGACATGGCGGCGCGCCAGCGCGATCAGCGGGACGACGACCGCCCGCGGATCGGCGAAGGACGCCGGCGCTGCGTAGAAGCGCTCATCCACGCCGGCGAGCAGCCAAGGGCTGTGATAGGGCTCGCGCCCGAGCATCACCCCGTCGAGCGGCGGCCCATCCTCCCGGGACCCCGGCTCGAGGTGCGCATGCGCCGCCTCGAGCGTGGCGAGCCCGCCGTTGAGCACGATGCACAGGCCGGGGAAATCGGCCTTGAGTCGATGCACCAGCGGGTATCGCAGCGGCGGCACCTCGCGGTTGGCCTTCGGCGACAGCCCCTGAAGCCAGGCATTGCGCGCATGCACGATGAAGACACGGGCGCCGCCCCTGGCGACCTCGCCGATGAAATCCCGCACGAAACCGTAGGATTCCTCACGATCGATGCCGAGCCGGTGCTTGACCGTCACCGGCACGGCGACCGCGTCGCACATGGCCGCCACGCAGTCGCGCACCAGTGCCGGCTCGGCCATCAGGCAGGCGCCGAAAGCCCCTCGCTGGACGCGTTCGCTGGGACAGCCGCAATTCAGGTTGATCTCGTCGTAGCCCCAGCGCTCACCGAGCCGCGCGCAGGCGGCGAGCTCCGCAGGCTCGCTGCCGCCGAGCTGCAACGCCACCGGCTGCTCGCCCGGGTCGAAGTCCAGGTGCCTCGCCACGTCACCGTGCAGCAGCGCGCCAGTCGTGACCATCTCGGTGTAGAGACGCGCGCGGCGCGTCAGCAGCCGATGAAAGGCGCGGCAATGCCGATCGGTCCAGTCCATCATCGGCGCGACGCAGAAGCGCCAGTCGCGCCCGGCGCCGCCCACCAGGGGCGATCCCTCAGCAGCCACTGTATTCCCATCCATCAGACGGGCGACCGACTTTACAGCGGCGACTGCCCGGCGCTACCTTGGCCGGGAACGGCGTCGCTTCGAATGCCGCGCAATGCCCCAGGAGATTTCCGTGGCCCGACATGTCCTGATTCTCGACGACCATCCCTTCGTCCATAGCGCGCTCGTCAATCTGCTGCGGGAGCTCGAACCCGGTGCCCAGGTCACGCTCACCCACCGCCTCACGCAGGCGGTCGCGGCGCTGCGCGGCAGTCCGGCTCCCGATCTCATCCTCGCCGATCTGCATCTGGCCGATGCGAACGGTCCGGAAGTCGTCAACACGCTGCGCCGGCAGCGTCCGGAGTGCCCGATCGCCATCTTTTCGGCCAGCGAAGACACGCCGATGATCCGCCGCTGTCTCGAGGCCGGGGCCATCGGCTACATCCCCAAGACCCACAGCAGCGAGGCCACGCTCAATGCCCTGCGGCTGATCACCACCGGCTGCCCCTACCTGCCACCGCAACTGCTCAACGAGCGACACGGCGGGCAGCGCAACCTTGACGGCACCGCGGAATCCTTTTTTCCAGGGCTGACCGCGCGCCAGGTCGATGTGCTGCGCCTGATCGTCCGCGGCCTGCCCAACAAGCTGATCTGCCGCCAGCTCCAGCTCGCCGAGGGGACGGTCAAGGTTCATGTCAGTGCGATCCTGCGCGCGCTCGGCGTTCGCACCCGTACCCAGGCGGTGATCGCCGCAAACCGCCTCGGTCTCGACAGCCACGACTGAGCCTCGCACAGCCCCGTGTCCCGGCGGCGCACTCAGACCGCCCCACGCCCGGCGCGACGGGCACCGGGGCAGGCCAGGATCGCCGACGTGGGTCAGGCGGGCACGGGCGCGTCGCCACGCGTCAGGCTCACCACCCGGTCCCAGGCGGTGTCGGTACTCCGCGCCACCAGGCTCGACCCGAGTCTGCCTGCCCAGAAGCGCGCCGAACCGAACTCGGCAGCCCATTGCTTCAGGCGCCGGGTGAAGAGCTGCAGATCGTATTCGGCGGTCACACCGATCGCGCCATGCACGGCGTGCGCAACCTCCGCGACCTGCAGCGCTGCGGTGCAGGCCACCTCGCGACAGGCGGCCACCCGATCGGCCTCGAGACGCACGCCGGGATCGGCCATCACCAGCCGCGCGGCCATGGTTGCCATGGCACTCCATTCGGCAGCCACCGCGAGGTTCTGCTGAAGCGCCTGGAACTTGCCGATCGGCTTGCCGAACTGCACCCGATCGTTCGCATAGCCGACCGAGAGCGCGAGCGCACGCCGGCTCGCCCCGGCAATCTGGCCGATCCGGATCGCGGCGCCGGCCAGCAGCACCGACTCGGCCGACACCGGCGCCGTCGCCAGCGCCGCCGCCGCGCCAGTCCATACCAGATCGGCGCGGGATTCACCCGCGGCATTGCGGCTGATCGCGGCGCGCGCCTCATCGGCGGCAAGCGCGAGCAGCCGGCCTTCGACCTCGACCAGCACCCGCACGCCGGGCGCCACGCCAGCCACCGCGTCGGCCACGATGTCGTCGGCCTCTCGCCGCCCACAGGCCAGGGCAAGCCGCACGCCCGTCGGCATGTCGAGCCCGGCGCCGCGCGCCACGAGCTGCGCTGCAAGCATCTCGGGCAGCGCCACCGGCAAACCATGCTCGCCGCAGCTTTCGATCAGTCCGCAGACCGCGGACCAGCCGAGCCCCGACCCGCCGGCATCCTCGGGCGCGCAGGCCTGCGGCAGACCGAGGGCATCGAGCGAGGCCCACAGCGCGGGTGCCACCGCGTCATCGGACTCGGCACGGCGCAGCAGCGCCGGCGGGCAGGCCTCCGCAAAAAGGCGGGCGGCAGATTCGGCCAGGATGGCGGCAATGTCGTCGGCGGTGTCGGCCGACGTCGTCGAGGTAGCGGTGGTCATTCCATCGATTCCGGGTCGGTCCGGGGCGCTCAGCGCAGCCCCAGGCCGCGGGCGATCATGCCCCGCAGGATCTCGCGGGTGCCGCCTCGCAGCGAGAAGGTAGGCGCCATCTGGCTGGTGTAGGCCAGCGCGAGCTCGAGTTCGCGCGGCGGCCGCCGGGTCGGGTCGGCACCCACCAGGCGGGTGGCGAGATCCACGATGTCCTGCTCGACCCGGGTGCCGATGTCCTTGAGCATGGCGGCGGCGGTCAGCGGGTTGCCGCCGCGCTCGATCAGCGCGGTCAGCGACACCGACATCGCGCGCAGCACCGCATGGCGGGCATGCACCGTGCCGATCTCGGCAAGCGCCACCGGATCGGCCTGCGGCAGCGAGCGCTGCCACGCGACGAGCTGGTCGAGCAGCACGATCGACGACAGCAGGCGCTCGGGGCCGCTGCGCTCGATCGCGAGCTCGGCATTCACCTGCGACCAACCCTGCCCCTCACCGCCGACCAGCGCATCGGGCCCGAGCCGAACATCGTCGAAGCTGACCTCGTTGAAGTGTTCGTCTCCGGCGAGATCGCGGATCGGCCGGATCGTGACCCCGGGTAGCGTGAGGTCGATCAGCATCTGCGATAGGCCGGCGTGGCGGTCGTCGGGCGAACCGGAGGTACGCACCAGCGCGATCATGTAGTGCGCATGCTGGGCGTTGGTCGTCCAGATCTTGCGCCCGGTAAGACGCCAGCCATCACCGTCGGGCACGGCACGGCTGCGAACGCTCGCGAGATCCGAGCCGCTGTCGGGCTCGCTCATGCCGATGCAGAAAAAGGCTTCGCCCCGACAGATGCGCGGCAGGTAGGTCTGGCGCTGGGTTTCGGTGCCGTAGCGCAGGATCTGCGGCGCGCTCTGGCGATCGGCAATCCAGTGAGCGGAAATCGGCGCGCCCGCCGCGAGGAGCTCCTCGACGACGACGAAGCGCGCGAAGTAGCCACGCTCGCCGCCGCCATAGCGGCGTGGCATCGTCAGCCCCAGGAAGCCGGCATGACCGAGCTTGCGGCTGAAATCGCCGTCGTAGCCCATCCAGGAGCGCGAGCGTCGTCCGGCGTCGAGGGGGGGCATCTCGCGGGCGATGAAATCGCGGATGGCGGGCCGAAGCGCCTCGTCGGCGTCGGGGATGCGTTCGATGGTCAGCGGGAACATGGTCCGATGGTAGCTCAGAGGGCGGATGACCCCGCAACGGTGCAGGCCATCAGGGGCGGCGCAGGCGGTAGCCGGCGCGCGGGAAGTGCACGAGGACTTCGCCGGTCTGCTCGTCGTGCCGGCGAACCGCGACGCGATCGGGTGCCGAGACCGCGAGCAGGCCGCGGACCGGCACGATGCCGTAGTCGGTCGGCTCGATGATGACGTCATCGCCCGGCTGGCAGCCATGCCAGTCGACCCAGGGCAACGCCAACGGCTCGGCAGGCGACGCGGCACGCGCCGCGGCCAGCGACTCGGCCGACGTCATGGGCAGTGACCGCCCGTGACCGAGGGTCGCGACCCGCGCCATCCAGGCGCGAAGCCCGTCATGCTCGTCGAGAATGCCGGCGAGCGCGGCGGCGCGGGCGACGAACCATAGCGGATGGTAGACGGCGAGATCGGCCACGCCGACGCGTGCCCCGAGCAGCCAGGGCCGACCGTCGGCCAGCAGCGCGGCAACCCGCCGCAGCCAGCGATCGAGCAGCCCGCTCGCCTCGGGCAGTTCCATGCGCGGGGCGCTGCCTGCGCGCATAGACTTGCGATCGGCCATGAAAGCCTCGATCTGCGCCTTGCCCATGCCCTGGAACAGCGCCGCGAACCCCCGGGGCTGGAACACATAGCCCACCGCGGCGCCGAAGAGCTCGCGCTCGGCGAGGTCGGCGAGCACCCCGTCCAGCGGCTCCTCGGGCCGGCACAGCGCGGGCGCATCGCCGATCGCATCGAGGACCGGCACGATCAGCGCGGTATCGCAATACACCTGCGCGCCAATCTGCAGCACCGGGATGCGTCGATATCCGCCGGCGAGCGCGGCGAGTTCCGGTCTCGGCAGCATGTTGGGGACGATCACCGAACGCCAGGCCAGGCCGCGCGCACCGAGCAGCAGGCGGATCTTTTCGGCGTAGGGCGAGCCCTCGTAGTGATGCAGGATGATTTCATTCATGGAACGCAGCTTAGCGCGGGTTGCGCGTACACTCGACCGCACCCCCATGCCCCACGGAATGCGCCTCATGACCCGCGTGCTCGCCGACGATCTCTGGTTTCCCGAAGGCCCGGTGGCGTTGCCCGACGGCTCGATCGTGCTCGTCGAGATCAGGCGCCAGACCCTCACCCGCATCTGGCCCGACGGCCGCAAGACCCTCGTGGCCAACCTCGGCGGCGGTCCGAACGGCGCCGCCATCGGCCCCGACGGCAAGTGCTATGTCTGCAACAACGGAGGCTTCGACTGGGTCGAGCGCCACGGCATGCTGTTCCCGGGCCATCAGCCAGCCAGCTACCAGGGCGGCAGCATCCAGCGCGTCGACCTCGATACCGGGGCCGTCGAGGTGCTCTACACCGAGTGCGACGGCATCGCGCTGCGCGGTCCCAACGACCTGGTGTTCGACGGCCAGGGCGGCTTCTGGTTCACCGACCTGGGCAAGGGTCGACGCGGCGACCTCGACCGCGGCGCGCTCTATTACGCGCGCGCCGATGGTTCCTCGATCAAGCGCGCGGTCTTCCCGCTGATGACGTCCAATGGCGTCGGCCTGTCGCCGGACGGCCGAACGGTCTACGTCGCCGAAACCCAGACCGCCAGGCTGTGGGCCTTCGATCTCACCGCCCCCGGCGAGATCGCCCGACAGCCCTTCCCGGCCTCGCCCAACGGCGGTCGGATGCTGTACGCCTCGCCGGTGCACGCATCCTTCGATTCGCTCGCCGTCGAGGCCGGCGGCAACGTCTGTGTGGCCACTCTGTTTCGCGGTGGCATCAGCGTGATCGCGCCCCAGGGTGGTCTGGTCGAGTTCGTCCCCACCCCGCAGGACTGGATGGTGACCAACCTGTGCTTCGGCGGGCCGGACCAGCGCAAGGCCTTCATCACCTTGTCGGGCATCGGACAACTGGTCGAGGTCGACTGGGCACGCCCGGGCCTCGTACTCGCCCACTGAACCCGCGGCGCGCGCCACCCGGGCGCGTCCACCGTCGCCGTCGAGGCCATGCCATGAAAATCGTCATCGCCCAGTTCAAGCACGAGACCAACACCTTCTCCCCGGTGCCCACGCCGCTCGAGCGCTTCGGCGGCGGCGCAAGGCCTCCCGAGGGCGCCGCGGTGCTCGACGCCTATCGGGGAACCGGCTCGGCGATCGCCGCCTTCATCGACCTCGCCGAGCGGCTGGGCGCCGCGATCGACACGCCGATCGCCGCCTCGGCCGCCCCGAGCGCGCCCTGCGACGACGCGGTCTTCGATGACGTGAGCGGCCGCATCTGCGACGCGGTCGCACGCGGCTGCGATGCGGTGCTGCTCGACCTGCACGGCGCGATGGTCACTGCGAGTCATGACGATGGCGAGGGCGAACTGCTGCGGCGCATCCGAACGGTCGCGCCCGGGGTCATGATCGGCGTGGCGCTCGACATGCACACCAACCTGTCGGCGACGATGGTCGAGAACGCCAGCGTGATTGCCGGCTACCAGACCTATCCCCATATCGACATGTACGAGACCGGCGTACGCGCCGCCAAGCCGATCCTTGCCTCGCTGCAGGGCTGCCCGCTGCCCACGATGGTCTGGGGATCGCGACCGATGCTCACCCATGTGATGCGGCAGGGCACCGACGACGAGCCCAACCGCTCGCTGCAGGCCCGAGCGCGCGAGCTCGAAGCCGAAGGGGTGCTGGGCGCGACCGTCTTTACCGGCTTTCCACATGCCGACATCCCGATCGTGAGCCTGTCGGCGGTGGTCGTCGACCACGACCCCGCGCGGGCGCGCGCCGCCTGCGACGAACTTCTCGACATGGCCTGGGCTCGCCGCGAGGGCTTCGTCTACCGCCTCGAGGCGCTCGAGAACTCGCTCGCCCGCGCCCGCGATCTCGCCGACTCCGCACCCGGCAGCGGCCCGATCGTGCTCCTCGACCACTTCGACAACTGCGCCTCGGGCGGCACGATGGACACCACCACCGTGCTCAAGGCGGTCATCGCCTCGGGGCTGGAGGACGTCGCCGCCTTCGCGATCTACGATCCGCAGGCGGCGCGCCGGATGCACGAGGCCGGCATTGGCGCGCGACTGACGCTGTCGCTCGGCGGGAAGCTGCCCATGCCCTCGATCGGCCGTGACGGCGAGCCGCTCACCGTCACCGGCGAGGTACGCGCGCTGTCGGATGGCCGTTTCCGCAATCACGGCCCGATGGGCCGCGGCCAGCAGGTCAACATGGGGCCCAGCGGCGTGCTGCGGGTCGGCGGCGTCGACATCGCGGTCATCAGCGAGCATGTCGAGCCGCACGATGTCGCCGCCTTCGAGGCGCTCGGCATCGATCCTGCAAGCCGGCGCTTCCTGATGCTCAAGAGCCGGGTGCACTGGCGCGCTGGCCTGCGGCAGTACGCCCGGGCGGTGGTCGAGTGCGCCGGCACGGGTGTGTGCACCTCCGACTACGGCTCGCTCACCTACCACAAGCTGGCCCGGCCGATCTATCCGCTCGACCCGCTGGCCAGCGCCTGAACGGCGGCCACCGGGCGACGAACGTCGCCCTGCCTGACCTAACCGGCGTATCGGGCCGCCATCGGACGCCGGTCCGCCGAGTCCCTCCGCCCGTCCGTCGACGCACGCATCGGCAGGCGCCGATCGTGACAATGGCGCCATGTCGCAATCCAGGGTCAGGGCCACACTCGACAATCTCGGCCGCGAACAGCGCCGACAGCTGCGTGTGCCGCCGCCGCCCAGCCCATGGCGTCGGCGCATGCATCGCCTGCTCGCACGCCGGGGGCTGCGCTTCCTGACAGGCTCGGCGAGCTGGACCGCCGTGCAGCGCACGATGCTCGGCGCCGGACTGCTGGTGGGCGGCGTCGGCGCACTTGGCCTGGTGCTGAACACGCTGGCCTTCCGGTACTGGAGCGAATGGACACCGATGCTGGTGCTGCCGCTGCTGCTGCAGACCGCGATGCTGGCCGGCATGGCTGCCCTGATCACCGGCTGGCGCTCGCGGCGCTTCGCCGAGCGGATCGCGACGATCGAGATGCTGCTGCGCGACGTTCAGGAAGGCCGCTACAAGCCCCGGCCGGAAGATCCCGCCGACGGCGATGAAATCGACCAGATCGCCCGGCGCATCGACGCGGTGGCCGAGGGCGTGGCCGAACGGGAGCGGCGTATCGGCGAGCATGCGCTGACCGATCCCCTGACGGGTCTGGCCAACCGGGCGCTGCTGACCGATCGCATCCGCCACACCATCCGCGCCAGCGAGCGGCGCCGCGAGAGTTTCTGCCTGCTCGTGATGGACCTCGACCGCTTCAAGGCGATCAACGACACCCTCGGCCATGCCGCCGGCGATGCGGTGCTGCGCGAGGTCGCCCGCCGTCTCAAGCGGGCGGTGCGCGACTGCGACACCGTGGCGCGGCTGGGCGGCGACGAATTCGTGATGCTGCTGCCGGGTGCGCAGCCGGTGGCCGACGAGGTATCGCGCCGGATCCTGCAATACCTGCGCGAGCCGCTCACCTATGGCGAGCAGCCGATCGACATCGGCGCGAGCATCGGCATCTCGGTCTTTCCGCAGCATGGCCAGGACGAAGCCACCCTGATCCGGCGGGCCGACTCGGCGATGTACCTCGCCAAACGCCGCCAGAGTGGCGCCGAAGTCTTCAACGGCGTCGAGAGTGGCCAGCAGCGCAGTTACCTGTCGATGCTCGGCGAGATGCGCAAGGCGCTCGAGGGCGGCCAGTTCGAACTGCACTACCAGCCCAAGCTCGACCTGGAGACCGGCCTGATCGTCGGTGCCGAGGGGCTGCTGCGCTGGAAGCATCCGGAGCGCGGACGCATTCCGCCAGGCGAATTCATCCCCTTCGCCGAACAGACCGGCTTCATGCGCCAGATCACACGCTGGGTCGTTCGTGAAGGCTTGCGTTTCGGCACCGACGTGGCCCGTGCGAATCTCAGCCTGCGCATCTCGGTGAACGTCACGGCCGGCGACATCCAGACCACGGGCTTCGCCCAGGAGATCGGCGAGATCCTCGGCTCGCTCGACACCACCGGCGACCGTCTGTGCCTCGAGATCACCGAGAGCGGCGTGGTCAGCGAGTCGGCCGCGGCACTGCAATCGCTCAACGAGATCGCCAAGATGGGTGTCAAGCTGTCGGTGGACGACTTCGGCACCGGCTATTCGACGCTCAAGCAGCTCCAGCAACTGCCGGTACAGGAGCTCAAGATCGACCGGTCCTTCGTGGCCGGGCTGATCGACAACCACGGCAACGAAAGTATCGTGCGATCGACGATCGACCTGGCCCGGCACATGGGTCTGCGGGTGGTCGCCGAAGGCGTTGAGAACATCCAGCAGCTCCGCGCGCTCGCGCAGCTCGGTTGCCACGAGGTTCAGGGCTTCTATCTGGCCAAGCCGATGCGTGGGGCCGAGCTGATCGGCTGGGTGCGCATGCGGCACGCCCTGCACGAAAACTCGAAGCAGAACTACACCGACATGCTTGCCGGCAAGGCCCCGCTGCAACTCAAGAGCGACCGGCCCGACGCGCCTGCACCTGCTGGCGCTGCTCCTCGCTGAGCACCTGCCAGACCGCGTTGGCGGCGCGCGCACGTTCGAGCGCGATGCCCGCGGTCGCACCTGCCAGCGCCTCCGACAGCGAACGCGCCTTCGCTTCATCGTACTGCCCGGACATCGCCAGCGCGCCGAGTTCCTGACGCACCCTGCCAACGGCCTTGGCGCTTTCGCGAAGCACGGGCGCCTGACGGTGCATGATCTCGAAGATGCGGTCGCGCTGCGCTTCGCTCAGATCGAGACCGCGCAGAAAGCCGAAGCCACCCTGACCGAAGGCCCCGCCGCGCGGGCCGGGATGGTCCGCCGTCTCGTGATGGCGGTGGCCGCCGCGGCCATGGTGCTGCCGCTCGTGGTGCGACTCGTGATCGGCCCGCATGGCGTAGGCGGCGCGGACAGGTCTCGCCCGTGGCGGGGTCCCGGTCGCCGAACTCGACGACGCGACGCTGTCGACCGCCGCTGGGTCGCTCATGACGGCCTGTGCCCGGGCCGCAACCGGCAGGGCGACCAGCGCGATGCCGACGGCAAGCGCCGGCGCGAGAAGACGATGGTTGAAAGACGGCAGCAACAGCGACATGGCGGGACTCCCCGAGTTGGATGACGGACCGCGGGGGCTCGACACCGGATGGATCGCCCCGCAGACGCCAGTGTGCCGATGCGCCGGGTAAGCAGGGGTGGTGGGAATGTAAGACCGCGTTACCGCCGTAAACCGCGCCGCACGGCCTGCGACCGGTACGGCGACCTTCGGGCTGCGGCCCGCGCCGTCGCTTGCCTACGCCGCCACCAGCTCGCGATCGGCCACGAGAATGCCATCCTCATCGCTGTAGAGCCATTGGCCGGGCACGAAGCTGACACCACCGAAGCTGACCGGGATATCGGTCTCGCCGGCGCCGGCCTTGGCACTGCGCCGCGGGTTGGTGCCCAGCGCCTTGATGCCGAAATCGAGCGTGTCGATCGTGGCGGAATCACGGATGGCGCCGTGCACGATGGCACCGGCCCAGCCGTGGTCGCGGCCGAGGGCCGCGATCAGGTCGCCGATCAGGGCGGTGTGCAGCGACCCGCCCCCATCGACCACCAGGACCTCGCGCGCCGACGCCGAACCGAGCATCGCCTTCACCAGCGCGTTGTCGTGTCGGCAGCGAACCGTGCGGATGCGCCCCGAAAAGGCGCGCCGGCAGCCGAAGCTGCGCAGCGGCAGGTCGCAGGACTGGACGTCGGGGTTGGCGTCGAAGAGGTCGCAGGTCTTGAAGCGCATCGAAAGGCTCCGCGGCTCGGGAATCGGCATAGGCCGGGGATCGTGAAGGAGGCCGGTGTGGGCAGCCCGCGGCTCAACGCGGCCGGTCGGCCGCGCCCTGGCGGCCGGCCTCGTAGCGCGCGATGCCGATGGTGGCCACGAGGATCACCAGACCGCCGGCGATCGTGGACGGGCTGGGCGTGTCACTGAACACGAGCATACCCAGGATCGACGCCCACACCAGATCGAGAAAGCGTACGCCCTGCGTGGCCGAGATGTCGGCGAGCCGGTAGGCATTGGTGAGGCACCAGTGGCCACCGCTGCCCAGCAGGCCGGCCACGGCCACGAGCGCCCACTGCGTCGGCGTGGGCCATTGCCAGTGCACGAGCGCCAGCGGCAGCGTGAACAGCGATACCGTCAGCGACTGCCACACCACGATCACCTCGGAACTGTCGCGGCGGGTCAGGGCCTTGGTGATCAGGAACGACGCGGCAAAGAGCGGCGAGGAGATCAGCATCGCCACGCTCCACAGACCGCCGTCGAGCGCAAGCTTGGGATACACCACGATCAGCACGCCGCCGAAGCCGACGAGCGCGGCGATCCAGCGAGCCGGCACCAGCGGCTCGCGCAGCAGGAGGGTCGCACCGATCATGATGAAGATCGGCGTCGTGAAACCGATCGCCGTGGTGTCGGCGATCGGCAGGTGGGGCAGCGCGGCGAACCAGAACATCAGTCCCCCGGTGTGCACCACCCCTCGCCACAACTGTCCGCCCAGGCCGTTGGGACGGTAGGCCCGCAACCCGGCCCGAACGACCAGCGGCAGCATGACGAGCAGCCCGGCGGCATAGCGCAGGAACTGCGTCTGGAAGGGGTCGAGCTCGAGGGTCAACGCGCGCAGCAGCGTGTTGAGCATCGCGAAGATGAGGCCCGAGGCGACCGCCCAGGCGAGTGCGCGCACCGAGGCGCGCTGGGAAGCGAAGAACGACCAGGGCATCGCCGCAAGGATACCGGGTGTTCGCCCCCCATCCGGGAGCACCCCGATGGGCGCAGCGGCTGACGAGGTCTCGAGCCCTCCTCGAGGGGCTGGTACGTCGTTCGTGGAATCCGCAGGACCGCGGGGTGCCACAGCCCGGGGTGCTCGCATTGACAGCCCCGGTCGGCTCGCCTCCAATCGGCGGATGCCTGCTGCACCGAACCGCGTCCCCGCTTTCGCCCGCCCATGAGCGCCGCTGCCGACACCCTGGCACGGGGCCTCGAGCGCCTGCTGCCGACGATCGTGCCGGGTGCCACGGCACTCGCCGGCCTGCGTCGGCTGTCGGCAGGCGCCACGCTCGAGACCTGGTCCTTCGATGCCCTCGACACCGCGGGAGCCTGCCGCCACGCGCTGATCCTGCGCCGGTCCCCGGGCGGTCTGCGCAGCAGCGAATCGGTACCGCTCGCGGTCGAGGCTCAGTTGCTGCGGGCGCTCGCTGGCAGCGGGGTGCCGGTGCCGGGCGTCGTCCACACACTCGTGCCTGCCGACGAACTCGGCGATGGCTTCCTGATGACCCGCATCGAGGGCGAAACCATTCCGCGCAGGATCCTGCGCGACGAGGCCTGTGCCGCCATCAGGCCGCAGCTGGTGTCGCAGTTCGGCACGATCCTTGCCGCGATTCATCGCAGCGACACCCGCGGGCTGCCGGCGCTGCCGCACAAGCCGCTTGCCATCATCCTCGCGCGCCTTCGCGAACGTCAGCAGGGGCTGGGCCGGCCGAGCGCTTTCTTCGCCTGGGCCATGCGATGGCTCGAGCAACACGCGCCGCCGGCGCCCGCACGGCTGCATCTGGTGCATGGCGACTTCCGCAATGGCAACCTGATCATCGGCCCCGATGGCGTGCGCGCGGTGCTCGACTGGGAGGTCGCGCATCTCGGCGACCCGGCCGAGGATCTCGCCTGGTTATGCCTGCCGCCGTGGCGTTTCGGACAGCTCGACCGCCCGGCTGGTGGCCTGGGCTCGCGGGAGGCCCTGCTTGCCGCCTACGCGGCGGCCGGGGGCGAGGCGATGGACCCGGGACGGGTGCGTTACTGGGAGGCGCTGGGCAGCCTGCGCTGGTGGATGGGCTGCGCCGGCATGTTCGCCTGGTTCGACAGCGGCCGCGATCCGTCGGTGGAGCGCGCGATGATCGCGCGCCGCGTCTCGGAGAGCGAACTCGACTTCCTGCGGCTGGTTGCCGGGAGGCCCTGAGCATGTTCGATCCGCCCCGTGGCGACGCGGTGCTGCTGGCGGTTGCCCGCTGGTTGCGCGAGAGCGCGATGCCGGCGTTGCCGGCTGCGCTGGTCTTTCAGGCACGTGTAGCAGCCAATGCCGTCGAACTCGCCGCTCGCGAGTTGGCCGAGGCACCGGCGACGCGTGAGCGTGCGAGGGCGCGGCTCGGCGCGCTGCTCGGGCATGACGGGGAACTCGAGGTGCTCGAGGCCGAGCTCGCAGCCGCCATCGAGGCTGGTCGACTGCCGGCCGACACGCCGGGGCTGCTCGAGCATCTGCTCGCCAGTGCGGTCGACAAGGTCGCGATCGACCAGCCGTCCTACGCGAGCCTGCGCGCCGAGCTCACGCTGCGCGACGAGCCCGGGCGCTGATCCGGAATCAGCTGGCGGCGGCGGGGGTCGCGACCACAGCGGGCTCGGCGCCCTGCCCGCGGGCGATGCCGTCGATGAGCTCGTTGAGCACACGCGGCGCCCAGTCGTGCTCGACCTGGCAGGTGCCGGCGGCGTGATGGCCGCCTCCGCCGAAGCGCAGGCAGAGTTCGCCGACATTGATCGTCGCCGAGCGGTCGAGGATCGACTTGCCGACCGCAAAGACCGTGTTCTGCCCCTTCAGACCGAGCAGGATGTGGATCGACACCGTGCAGCGCGGGTAGAGCGCGTACACCATGAAGCGGTTGGTCGCCCAGATCGTCTGCTCGTTGCGCAGGTCGAGCACGACCACCTTGCCGCGAACCATGCTGCAACGGCGAATCTGCTCGACCGCCAGACGCTCCTGCTCACGGTAGAGCGTGATGCGCTCGACCACGTCGGGCAGGCGCAGGATCTCCTCGATCGGGTGTGTCCGGCAGCAGTCGATCAGTTGCATCATCAACTGGTAATTCGACACGCGGAACTGCCGGAAGCGGCCCAGCCCGGTACGCGCGTCCATGATGAAGTTCATCAGGGACCAGCCCTCGGGATGCAGGATCTCGTCGAGGGTGTAGTTCGCGGCATCGGCCTTGTCGACCGCGGCCATCAGCTCGTCGCTGACATTCGGGAAGGTCGCACGCCCCCCGAAGTGCTCGTACACCACGCGCGCTGCCGACGGCGCCTCGGCCGAGATGATGTGGTTGGCAGGCCGCTTCGGCGTACGCAGCGTCTCCGAGACATGGTGGTCGAAGACCAGATGCGCGCCCGCGACATACGGCAGGTTCGTCGTGATGTCGTTCGGGCCGATCTCGATCTTGCCGTCCTGCATGTCCTTGGGATGGACGAAGAGGATGTCACCGATCAGACCGAGTTCCTTCAGGAGGGCGGCGCATACCAGACCGTCGAAGTCGGACCGGGTAACAAGACGGAACTGGCGATCGGAGGGTTCGGGCATGGCATCCCCGCAGCGCGGATGAAAAGGGATGTCAGGTATAGCCTGCCGGGTCGCGCGCTCGATACACGCCCCGACGAAGCCGCGTGCAGACCCGACCGCCGGCAGAAAGGGGCGGCCCGCCAGAGGGGCTGCCTGCGGAAGGTCCGCCAGCCAGAGTGCGTCGATGCTGGGCGCACCCGAAAGACAAGAAAACGCCCGCTCCGGTTGCCCGGGCGGGCGTGGGTGCTGCTGGCGTCCCGTAGGGGATTCGAACCCCTGTTACAACCGTGAAAGGGTCGTGTCCTAGGCCTCTAGACGAACGGGACTGCGATCTTTGGTGGAGGTAAGCGGGATCGAACCGCTGACCTCTTGCATGCCATGAAAGCGCTCTCCCAGCTGAGCTATACCCCCGAAGAGCCTTCGAGTATAGAGCCTCCTTCGATCCGTGTAAAGTTCGCGCCTTGCCCAACCCCATCCGAAAGCCATGACCGCACGCATCCTTGATGGCGCCGCCCTGGCCTCCCGCATCCGTGCCGAGGTGGCGCATCGGGTCGCCCGGCTCGTGGCAGGCGGCGTGCGCCCCGGCTTGGCCGTCGTGCTGGTGGGCGACGACCCGGCCTCGGCGGTGTATGTCCGACACAAGGTCACCGACTGCGAGGGTGCCGGCATCCGCTCGGTGCTCGACCGTCTGCCGGCCGATACGCCGCAGGCCAGCGTGCTCGCGCGCATCGCCGAGCTCAACGCCGACCCCGCGATTCACGGCATCCTCGTGCAGTTGCCCTTGCCGGGTCATATCGACGCGCGGCGGGTCATCGAGGCGATCTCGCCGCTCAAGGATGTCGACGGCTTCCATGTGAACAGTGCCGGCGCGCTGCTCACCGGTCAGCCCGGTTTTCTGCCTTGCACGCCCTACGGTGTGATGAAGCTGCTCGACCATGCCGGCCTGACGCTCGCAGGCGCCCATGCGGTGGTCGTGGGGCGCAGCAACATCGTGGGCAAGCCCCAGGCACTCTTGCTGCTGCAGGCCAACGCGACCGTCACGATCTGCCACAGTCATACCGGCGATCTCGCCGAACACTGCCGCCGGGCCGATGTGCTGGTGGCCGCCACCGGCCGCCCGCGCATGATCACCGGTGACATGATCAAGCCGGGCGCGGTCGTCATCGATGTCGGCATGAATCGGGTGCCTGACGGCCAGGATGCCGGCCGCCTGTGCGGTGACGTCGACTTCGCCTCGGCCTCTCGCGTGGCCGGCGCGATCACGCCGGTGCCCGGCGGCGTCGGCCCCATGACCCGGGCCATGCTGCTCGTCAACACCACCGAGGCCGCCGAACGCGCCGCGATGCGCTGAGAGGCGCCCTTCAACCCCTGATGCGAAGCTGCCAAGCATGACCACCTCCCCCGCCCCCGCCACCGCCGCCGAGAACCCCCTGCTGATCGCCCCGGGCCTGCCGCGCTTCGGCGAGGTCGAGCCTGGGCATGTGAGCCCGGCGATCACGAGCCTGCTGGCCGATGCGCGTGCGACCGTGAAAGCTCTCACCGACAGCCTCGAGCCCGCGAACTGGCAAGCCTTCGTCGAACCGCTCGAGACCGCCACCGAGCGGCTGGCGCGCGCATGGGGTGTGGTCGGCCATCTTTGCAGCGTGGCCGACACGCCCGAGTTGCGCGCGGCATTCAACGAGAACCTGCCGGCCGTCACGCAGTTCTGGTCCGAGCTCGGGCAGGACCGGGCGCTCTGCGCCCGCTATCAGGCGCTGCGCACCGCAGCCGATTTCGCATCCCAGCCCGCCGCACGGCAACGCGCGATCGAGCTTGCCCTGCAGCGCTTTCGTCTTGGCGGCGTCGAGCTCGAATCGCCGGCGCGCGAGCGCTTTCTCGCGATCGCCGAACGCCATGCCGCGCTCGCGCAGAAGTTTTCCGAAAATGTGCTCGATGCCACCGACGCCTTCGAACTCGTGCTCGAAGACGAAGCCCGTCTGGCCGGCCTGCCGGATGATGCCCGAGCCGCCGCCCGGGAAGCCGCGCAGGCGGCCGGACGCGCCGGCTGGAAGTTCACGCTCCATTTCCCGTCCTACATGCCGGTGATGCAGTACGCCGACGATCGCGCGCTGCGCGAGGCGATGTACCGGGCCTACACCACCCGGGCATCGGCGCTCGCCGCCGCGCCGGCCGACGAGGCGCGGCGCAGCGCGCTCGACAACGCGCCGATCATCGACGAGCTGCTCGCGCTGCGCCACGAAGAAGCGCAGCTTCTCGGGCTTGGCAGTTACGCCGAACTGTCGCTCGTGCCCAAGATGGCGCAGACGCCCACGGAGGTCATCGCGTTTCTGCGCGATCTCGCCGCACGGGCTCGACCCTTCGCGCAACGCGACATGGATGAACTGCGCACCTTTGCACGCGCGGAACTCGGCCTCGACGACATCCAGCCCTGGGACACCGCATGGGTCTCGGAGCGCCTGAAGCAGCGCCGGTATGCCTTCTCCGACCAGGAGGTCAAGCAATACCTTCAGCTGCCGCGGGTGCTGGCCGGGCTCTATGCCCAGATCGAGCGGCTCTTCGGGGTGGTGGTGCGCGAGGACCGTGCCCCGGTCTGGCATCCCGATGTGCGCTTCTATCGCATCGAACAGCCCGATGGCGGCCTGGTCGGTCAGTTCTACCTCGATCTCTACGCCCGCGCCGGCAAGCGGCCGGGCGCCTGGATGGACGACGCCCGCGGACGTCGCCGCGTCAACGCCGGCGTTCAGACCCCGGTCGCCTACCTCACGTGCAACTTCCAGGCGCCGGTGGGTGGTCAGCCCGCCACCCTCACCCACGACGACGTGGTCACGCTGTTCCACGAATTCGGTCACGGCTTGCACCACATGCTCACGCGGGTCGATGAACTCGCGGTCGCCGGGATCGCCGGCGTCGAATGGGATGCCGTGGAACTGCCCAGCCAGTTCATGGAGAACTTCTGCTGGGAGTGGCCGGTGGTGCAGGCCATGAGCGCGCATGTCCAGAGCGGCGAGCCACTGCCGCGTGCGCTTTTCGATCGCATGGTGGCGGCACGCAACTTCCAGAGCGGCCTGCAGACGCTTCGCCAGATCGAGTTCGGCCTCTTCGACATGCGGCTGCATGCGGAGTACCGCCCGGAGGCACCGCAGCCGGTACAGGCGCTGCTCGACGAGGTGCGCGCCGAGGTGGCGGTCATCGTCCCACCTGCATTCAACCGCTTCCAGAACAGCTTCTCGCACATCTTCGCCGGGGGCTACAGCGCGGGCTACTACAGCTACAAGTGGGCCGAGGTACTGTCGGCCGATGCCTACGCAGCCTTCGAGGAGGCAGCGCAATCCGCGCCGGCCGACGAGGTCGACCAGCGCGTGCGTGCAGCCGGTCGCCGATTCCTCGACGAAATCCTGGCCGTGGGCGGCAGCCGACCGGCCATCGCCTCCTTTCGAGCGTTCCGCCAGCGCGAGCCGCGGATCGACGCCCTGCTGCGACACAATGGGATGGTCGAGGAGTCCACCCATGCACGTGCCGAAGCTTGATGTCGCTCTGGCTCTGTTGATCGCGGTTGGCCTGTCGTCGCAGGCTCTGGCTGCGCCGTTCAAGTGGGTCGACGAGAAGGGCCGGGTCGTCTACGGAGACCGGCCACCGGATGATTCCGCGCGCCAGCTCGGCGGCGCGGGCTTCGTTTCGCGCGAACCCGGCGACCCCAGCGTGTTGCCGCAGGGCTTGCGCGAGGTCGTGCGGCGCTCGCCGGTCGTGCTGTACACCGGTCGCAACTGCGAGCCCTGCCAGACCGCGCGCGACCATCTGAATGCGCGCGGCATACCCTTCACCGAGCGCACGCTGTCGACCGAAGCCGACGTCAACGCCTTCCGCTCGCTCGGCTTCGAGACGATGGCCGTGCCCTCGCTGCGGGTAGCCGGCAACCGACTCACCGGCTTCGAAGCCAACACCTGGCGGCAGGCGCTCGATGATGCTGGCTACCCGGCGCGCAGCACCCTGCCGGCGGCGTGGCGAGCCCCGGATCCCTCACCGCTCGCGCCGCGCGGCGCCGACACCGCCGCAGGGGGCGCAAGCGGACAGGTTGTGGAGCGCGTGGTGCGCGAGCAAAAACCCTCCTACTCGGTGCTCGAGGCCCGACCGCTGGTCACCAGCCGCGACGCGATCCGCTTCTGATCGCGCACCAACCGCGCGATCAGCGCCGCGCCGGCAGGCGCAGGTGCTCGTAGTCGGGCTCGAGTTCCAGACGCATCGACATCAGGAACCGGCTCACGCACACATAGAAGCTCGCGGTAAGCACGAGTTCGACCACCCCGGCGTGATCGAAGTACGGCGCGAGCGCGGCGAGCGCCTCCGGGCTCGCACCCGGGCCGCGGGTCACTTCCTCGGCAAGACGCAGCACCGCGCGCTCGCGCGCATCGAAGAGCGCGGAGTCGGCCCAGTTTGCCAGCGCGTCGATCTTTGCCTGCGGCACCCCGGCGGCCAGCGCCATCGGGATATGGTGCGCCCACTCGTAGTCGACACCGCCCACCTGGGCTCCGCGCAGGATCAGCAGCTCGCGCAAGTCGCGGGGTGTGGCCGCATCCAGGCGCAGGGGCCACGCGAAATCGATCCACGCGCGCAGCATCTTCGGCGCGTTGCCCATCACCCGATAGAGCGCGGGCACGTCGATGCCGCGCGCGCGGACTTCGGCGAAGATCGCCTGCAGCGCGGGATCGTCAGGTTCGGCAGGAAGCATCGGTACGGCGGGCATGGTGCGGGTCTCCTGGGCAGCGGTGCGAAGGGGTGGGATGTCAGCGCGCCTTGCCGTCGCTCGGCGGCACGTCGATGCGACCGGACCCGGCGGTTGCACCGGCATCGACCGGCAGCACGATGCCGGTCACCCAGCGGGCCTCATCGCTCACCAGATAGAGCACGCCGTGGCCCACATCCCAGCCGGTGCCCTCGGTGCGCAGCAGCGAGCGGCGGCGCCGAGCCTGCCGCATCTCCTCGCTCATGCCGCGTGACCAGACCATCGGGGTATAGACCATGCCCGGCGCGATGCAGTTGACGCGAATGCCCTCCTCGCCGTGCTGGGCGGCCATGGCGCGGGTCATGTTGACGACTGCGCCCTTCGAGGTGGGATAGAGCAGGCTGGGATGGCCGCCACGCAGGCCGGCGACCGACGCGACATTGACGATGGCGCCACCGCCGATCCGACGCATCTCGGGTATCGCGAACTTCGCCATCAGCATCATCGAGGTGACATTGACCAGCAGTCCGTGGTTCCACGCCGCGAGATCGACCTCGACCGCGTCGCCCGGCGGCCCGCCGATGCCCACGTTGTTCACGAGGATGTCGAGACGCCCCCAGCTGTCGACGGTGTGCCTGACCGCCGCCGCACAGGCGGCGGGATCGGTGACGTCGGCCTCGAGGACCTGGCTCTCACCACCTTCGGCGGCGATCATCGCCCGGGTCTTGTCGGCCCAGTCGGGTACCGCATCGATCAGCGTGACGCGGGCGCCGTGACGCGCCAGCAGGATCGCCGCGGCGCGCCCGTTGCCGATACCGTCGGCGCGGGAACCCGCGCCGGTGACGACCGCGACACGGCCGGCCAGACGCATCGCGCCGGCGGGCGCAGCGGGGGATGGGGATGGCGTGGTGCTCAAGGCGACTCCTCGATGCGCGGGATCTGCGACCGCACTATGCCCCTGCGCGAGCCCGGGCGCCCGCCCTCGGCTGGGCGCACGCGCTCGCAAGCGGCGATACTGGAATCCTTCGTCTCGCGGAGCCTCCGATGCCCTTGCCTGTCCGTCCGTCTCGCCGCCCGCTCCTCGCGCCCTTGTGCGGGGGGCGCATCGCCATTGCGCGGAGGTGCCGCTCGCGGCTGCTGCGCGGCCTGGCCACGGGCGCGCTGCTTGCCGCCCTGCTTCCAGGGTGCGCCGGCCCATCGCCGGGCGTAGCCACCGATGCCCGCCCGGTGAACGCGGTAGCCCAGGTCGATCTCGCGCGCTACGTCGGGCGCTGGTACGAGATCGCCGCCTATCCGATGGCCTTCCAGCGCCGGTGCGTGGGCGACACCACCGCCGAGTACACGCTTCGCACCGACGGCAGGATCGGCGTGCGCAACCGCTGCCGCACCAGCACCGGTCATGTGCAGGCCGACGGTGTTGCCTGGGCCGAGGAAGGCTCGGGCAATGCGCGCCTGAAGGTGTCGTTCTTCTGGCCCTTCCGGGGCGATTACTGGGTCATCGGGCTCGACGAGGATTATCGCTGGGTGGTCATCGGCGAGCCGGGCAGGCGCTATCTCTGGATTCTGGCGCGCAGCCCGCACCTGCCCGCCGCCGAGCTCGAGCGGGCGCGGCGTGCCGCGGCGGCACAGGGCTACGATCTCGCACCGCTGCGCACGACGGTGCACGGCGGCTGATCAGGCGGAACGCGAAAGACGCTCGCGCTTGAGCACCACGCCCGCGGCTTCGCGATCCCAGGTGTCGGCGGTGAGGCCCTGATCGCGCAGCAGGTTCTTCTGCACCTTCTGCGTGGGCGTCTTCGGGAGTTCGTCGACGATACGCACGTAGCGCGGAATCATGAAGTGCGCCATCCGCGGGCGCAGGAACTCGATCAGCGCGAGCGGGTCGATGCGCTCGCCCGGAACCGGCGCCACCACCGCGAGCACGTCGTCCTCGCTGAATTCACTGGGCACCGCGACCACCGCGGCTTCGCGCACGGTCGGGTGCGCGGTGATTTCGGACTCGACCTCGAAGGACGAGATGTTCTCGCCGCGGCGCCGGATCGCATCCTTGAGGCGGTCGACGAAGAAGAAATTGCCCTGCGCGTCACGCCGGAAGGCGTCGCCGGTGTGGAACCAGCCGTTGCGCCAGGCCTTCGCGGTGGCCTGCGGATGCTTGTGATAGCCGGCGTTCATGGCCCAGGGCACGTCGGTGCGCACGATGAGTTCGCCGACCGTGCCGTGCGGCACCTCGCAGTCGTTGTCATCGACCACCCGGCACTGCACACCATCGCGGACGATCCCGCAGGTGCCCTTGATCGCGGGGTTGCGCTGCGAGTAGATGGGGCACGAGATCTCGGTCATGTTGAAGGTGGTGTAGATGTCGATGCCGAAGCGCTCCCCGAAGGCAAGCGCATCGTCGGGCAGTGGCACCATCACCGCCATGCGCAACGGATGGTCGCGATCGTGCGGCCCCGGGGGCTGCTTCATCAGGAAGGGCGCCATCGCGCCGAGCAGGGTCAGCGTGGTGGTGCCGGTCTCGCGCACCTTGTCCCAGAAGTCGTGGGTGCTGAAGGACTCGACGAGCGCAATCGAGGCACCACGAATCAGCATCCGGTAGATCGCGCCGGTGCCGCCGGCGTGGAACAGCGGCAGGTTGACCATGTTGCGGTCCTCGGGCGTGACCGCATGGAAGGCCGCCGCGGTCGAGTAGGCGTGCAGATAGGGCGAGAGCACGCCCTTCGAGGGCCCGGTGGTGCCGCTGGTGTAGATCACGTTCTGGATGTCCCAGGGCGCGATCTCGCGCGCCAGCGGCTCCGGTTGCGCGGGCCCCGCGCTGAGCGCCGTCTCGGGCAACAGTTCCAGTCGGGCATCACGCCAGGCACAGGGCCCGAGCGCCACCACGCGACGCAACGCCGCCAGCGACACATCGGCCAGGCGATCGAGCAGACGCGCATCGGCCACCATCAGGCTGGCATCGGAATTCTCGATCACATGCTCGAGCAGCCGCCCGCGGTACGAGGTGTTGACCGGCACGTAGACCGCGCCCAGGTAGTTCAGCCCGAACCAGGTCAGCAGCGCGGTCGGACCGTTGCCCTGCCAGGAAAGCACGAAGTCGCCCTGCGCCACGCCGAGCACCTGCAGGCTCGCGGCGGTGCGCTGCACCCGTGCGAGCAGTTGCGCGTAGGTCCAGCGCTCACCGCCTTCGAAGACTGCGAAGACCTTGTCGGGTGTTTCGCGAGCGCGGCGCTCGAGCAGCGGTTTCAGAACGCACTCGTCGGCACGCGGCATGCGCGGATCCAGTCTCATCTCGGGCCTTTCGGGCGTGGCATGCGGTCATCGCGCTCCTATACTAGCCACGACCCCGACGGACAGCGCTCCTGCCGCCCGCCCGGCGTTCCACAGCCCGCAAGACAGTCGGGCAGGAGGTCGACGATGACGCGCATCGGCAACCTGCTGGCGTCGCTGAGCGACAGCCTTGCCGCCATCGGCAGGCTGGTGCTGCTTGCCACGATGCTGCATGTCACCCTCGACGTGATCCTGCGCTTCGTGATCAACCAGCCGCTGGCTGGCACGGTCGAGATCTCCTCGTACTGGTCGATGGTCGCGCTTGTGTTTCTGCCACTGGCGGCCGTCGAGTGCCGCAACGGCCACATCGCGGTCGAGATCGTCGCCCAGCACCTCGGCGAGCGCGCACAGCGACTGCTGATCGGCGTGGTGTGCCTGGCGTCGGCGTTCTTCTACACGCTGCTGGCCTGGCGCAGCGGCCATGAGGCGATCGAGAAGATGCGCATCGGCGAGAAATACTCCAGCGCGATGGAACTGCCGATCTGGCCTCCCCGCTTCCTGCTGCCGCTGGGCTGCGGACTGCTCGTGCTCGTGCTCCTCGTCAAGGCGGTCCGCCTGCTCGGCGGCGACAGTGCCCCGCTGCAGACGGGTGGCCTCGACGAAGCGATTCGCCCCTCGGGAGACGCACGATGAGCGATGTTCAGATCGCGCTGCTTGCGCTGGTGATCCTGCTGGCACTGCTGTTCGCGCGGGTGCCGATCGCGGTCGCACTCGGCCTCGTGTCCTTCTTCGGCATCTGGACCGTGATGGGCCTGAAGTCGGCCCTGGGGATCATCACCGCGATTCCGCACGAGGTGGTCGCCAACTGGACGCTGACCTCGGTGCCGATGTTCCTGCTGATGGGCTACATCTGCCATCACGCCAAACTGACGCATGGCCTGTTCCAGGCGGCGCGCCTGTGGCTTGCGCCGCTGCCTGGCGGACTCGCGATCGCCTCGATCGGCGCCGGGGCGGGGTTCTCCGCGGTCACCGGATCGTCGGTCGCCTGCGCGGCCGCAATCGGCCGCATCGCGATTCCCGAGATGGTGGCAAGCGGCTACGACAAGCGTCTGGCCACCGGCGCGTGCGCGGCCGCCGGCACGATCGGCTCGATGATTCCGCCATCGATCCTGCTGCTGCTCTACGGCATCTTCGTCGAGGCGCCGATCGGGCCGCTGTTTCTGGCCGGCTTTCTTCCGGGCATCCTGACCGCGCTGATGTACTGCGCGGTGATCGTGCTGGCCGTGAAGCTGCGCCCATCCATGGCGCCGCCCACCGGCGTGGGCGCCACCTGGGGCCAGCGCATCCGCGTGCTCGGCCACGTCGCGCCGACGCTGCTGCTGATCTTCGGGGTCTTCGGCGGCCTGCTCAGCGGCGTGTTCACACCCACCGAGGCGGGCGCGGTCGGCGCCGCGATGGCCACCGCGATCGCGATCGGCATGCGCACGCTGACGTGGCAGGCGATGAAGGACTCGCTCAACGAAACGCTGCACAGCACGGCGGCGATCTTCGTGATCGCCATCGGAGCACACCTGCTCACGCGCTTTCTCGCGCTGGCCGGCTTCACCGACTTTCTCGGCGAGTATGTCGACAAGGTCGGGCTCGACCCGATGGTGCTGCTGCTGATGGTGTGCGCGGTCTACCTGGTGCTCGGCATGTTCCTCGATCCGCTGGGCATCATGCTGCTGACGCTGCCGATCTTCATGCCGCTGATCGAGGGTGCAAAGATCAACCTGATCTGGTTCGGCATCCTGATCGTCAAGCTGCTCGAGATCGGTCTGATCACGCCACCGGTGGGCCTGAACGTGTTCGTGATCAAGGGGGTGGTCGGCAACCTCGTGAGCACGGAGGCGATCTTCCGCGGCATCCTGATCTTTCTGGCCGCCGACCTCGTCACGCTGACGCTGCTGGTCGTGTTCCCCGAGATCTCGCTGGTGCTGCCCCGACTGCTCGAGTGATGCGGCGCGGCCGCAGCCGCGCCGTGAGGCTCGATGACTACTTCGCGAAATAGGTTGCGGTGTCAACCTTCGCGACGATCTCGTCACGCACACGCGCCTTGAACTTCGAGAGATCTCCGCCGCTCTCCCTCCAGATGCGATCCCACTTCGCGTTCAGCTCGGCGATCTTCGCGACCACCTTGTCGGCATCCACGATGCCGAACTTCGTCGCCGACGCGCCGGCACCGTCCACCGATACCTGCTTGATGAAGGTGTCGACCTTCGCCTGAACGTCGGCCGGCGGCGGATGGATCGTGATGCCCTTGCGTCGACTTTCGGCCAGGGCCTCTTCGCCGGTCTTCAGATAGCCGAACGCGATGTCGAGATTCGCATCGGAGGCCGACTCGAGCACCGCCCGACGCTGCGCCGGCGTCAGGGCCTTCCACGAGGCGGGGCTGAAGGCGAAGGTATTGATCGACCGATAGACGCCGAAGTTCAGCATCGTCACGTCCTTGGTCATGTCCCACAGCGAGTAGGTTTTCATCGAACTGGGTACGTGGATCACGGCATCGACGAGGCCGCGGTTCATCGCCTCGTACTGTTCCGACGACGGCACATTGACCGGCACCGCACCGAGCGACTTGATGAAGCCGTCCCAGAAGCCGCCATTCGAACGAACCTTGCGTCCGGCGAGATCGGCGAGCTTGTCGACCTTGAACTTCGACATCAGCACCATGCCGGGCACGGCGCCCGCGCCGGTGAACACGTTGCCCTGCTTCTCGAAATCCTTCAGACAGGGCGCGCAGTGCAGCATGACCCACTCGGTGGTGGCCGCGGTGACCGCCACCGGGTCGGTACCGATCGCCGAGGTTTCGTTGGCCAGGCCACCGAGATAGGGGAACTCGGCGGTGTGATAGCCGACGATCACATAGCCGAGATCGACGACGCCGTCGCGGATGCCGCCGGCGGCCGCCCGCGGTCCCAGCAGCGCGCCACCGTTGAAGACCTTCACCTTGAGCTCACCCTTCGTGCGTTCCTCGAGATACTTCACGAAGGGCACGTAGCCGTTGGCGACGGTGTCGTTCTTCGGCGGCAGGTGCGTACTCGCCTTCAGTTCGCGCGCCTGCGCCGCCGTCGCGCCAGTGGCCAGCGCCACGCTCAGCGCGGCCGCCATCAGGGTCCGTTTCACTCTCATCGTGCAACCCTCCTCGGGGTTCGTGGACCAGCAGCGGCGCCGCCGGGAATCGGTCGGCATCGGTGCTGCCTATACTGGGCCGAGTCACGACTCGACAAGACACGGCCGATACGATCATGACATCCGACCCTCCCGAAACCCGCACGCTGCTCGCGCAGATCGAAACCGCGCGGGCCGCCATCCTGGACGACGCGCGCGCACCGGCGATCGCGCGCCAGCACGCGCGCGGCAAGCGCAGTGCGCGCGAGCGCATCGCGATGCTGGCCGACCCGGGTTCCTTTCGCGAGATCGGCAGCCTGGTCTCCGGCGAAGGCGAGCACCAGGCCACGCGCGCGCAGGCGCCCGCCGACGGCGTAGTGATCGGCACGGCGCTGCTCGAGGGGCGCCCGGCGGTGGTGCTGTCGCAGGACTTCACGGTCTTCGGGGGCAGCATCGGGGTGCTGGGCAGCGCCAAGGGCCGACGCGCGCTGCAGCTCGCGATCCAGCGAGGCATCCCGCTGGTGATGCTGCTCGACGGCGGCGGCCACCGCATCCAGGGCGGCCAGGACTCACGCCACTTCGCGCATGCCAACGGCATGTTCCACGACTTCGCCCGCGCCTCCGGGTGGGTGCCGATGGTCAGCGTGATGCTGGGTGCGGGCTTCGCGGGGCCGACCAACTACGCCGGCCTCGCCGATCTGGTGGTGATGGTGCGCGGCCTGTCGACCATGGGCCTCGCAGGTCCTGCGCTGGTCAAGGCCGGGGTGGGTGAGGTCATCGAGCAGGAGGCGCTTGGTGGCGCCGCGGTGCAGGTCGACCAGCACGGGCTCGCCGATCTCGGGGTCGACGATGAAGCGCAGGCGCTCGCCGCAGCCCGTCGCTTTCTCGCCTTCCTGCCGGCCAACGCCCGCGCGGCCACTGCCATCCTCCCGACCGACGATCCGCCGACACGGCGCGAGGAGGCGCTGCTCGACCTGGTGCCGGCGAATCCGCGCAAGGCCTACGACATGCGCCGCGTGATCGCGCTGATCGCCGACCGCGAGTCCACCTTCGAGATCAAGCCGACCTATGCGGGCAACATCCTGACCACGCTGGCTCGCCTCGACGGCAGGCCGGTGGGCTTCGTCGCCAACCAGCCGATGAAGCTCGGCGGGATGCTCGACGCCAATGCCTGCGACAAGCTCGCCCACTTCATCGCGCTGTGCGATGCCTACGGCCTGCCGCTGGTGTCGCTGATCGACGTGCCGGGCTTCGCGATCGGCTCCGGCGCCGAGCGCACGAAGGTGGGCCGGCGCTCGGCCAAGCTGATCCACGAGTGGGGCAATGCCACGGTGCCGCGCATCTCGGTGGTGCTGCGCAAGGGCTTCGGGCTGGGCTACTTCGCGATGGCCGGTGGGCGGGCCTTCGCGGCCGATGCGAGTCTTGCGTGGCCGAGCGCGCAGATCTGCGCGATGTCGGTCGAGGGCTCGGTGGATGTGGCCTTTCGCAAGGACTACGAGGCAGCGGCCGATCCGCAGGCACGCCGCCAGGAACTGATCGACGGCATCCGCGCGAAGATCGGATCGATGCGGGCCGCCGAGGGCTTCGGCATCGACGAGATCGTCGACCCGCGCGACACGCGCCGCGTGCTGATCGAGACGCTCGCGCAGTGTCCGGCGCGCCGCCCGCCCGACCACCCGCCGAAGTACCGCTCGATCGCGCCGATCTGAGCTACAGGCTGGTCGGCCAGGTGGCGAGCTTGTGCACCGACAGGCCGCCGCGCGGCCGGCGCGCCATCACCGACAGCATGCGCGCGAGCCACGCACGGGTCTCGCCGGGCCGGATGATCGTGTGGGCCGCGAAAATCGACGCGAGCGCATAGGGCGAGTTGTCGACCACCATCTGCGCGAGCTTGGCCTCGTAGTCGTCGGCGTCCGCCCCCGAGCGCGCGTTGTGCACCACCGACACCGCCACCGCGGGATCGACGAAACCGATCTCGCCGGTGGTCCAGAGCGCCATCGCGTCGGCCATCCCGCCACCCATGTTCAGGTAGGCCTGGCCGTAGCTCTTGCGCATGACGACGGCGAGCTTGGGCACCGAAGCCAGCATCAGTGCCTGGATGTTGTTCATGATCTTGCCAGCCACGCCCTCGTGCTCGGCCTGCAGTCCGACCATGAAGCCCGGGGTGTCGGCCATCAGCACCAGCGGCAGGTTGAAGGTATCGCACAGCACGATGAACTCGGTCATCTTGTTGGCAGCCGCCCCGTCGATCGCGCCGCCCTTGTGTCGCGGATTGCTCGCCACCACGCCCACCGGCTGACCGGCGATCCGCATGAAACCGGTGAAGAGCGGGCGGCCGTACAGCTCGCGCCAGCCGAGCAGCGAGTCGTGGTCGGCGATCGCGGCAAGCGCGTCGCGCACGTCGTAGACCTTGTTGCGGGCCACCGGCACGGCGGTCTCGACCTCGCCCGCGGGCTCGATGACCGCGTCGGCCGGCCGTCGGGGCGGCGCTTCGCCGAGGTGGGACGGCAGATAGCCGAGCAGGCGACGGATCAGCGTGATCGCCTCCTCGTCGGTGTCCACCACCATGTCGATCTGACCCGTGGTCCGGGCATGCACTTCCCAGCCGCCGAGCTGCTCGGCAGTGACTTCCTCGCTGAGCGCCACCGAGGTCACCTTGGGGCTGGACACCGACATCGACGCATCGCGCCGCATGATCGCGACGTCGGACTGCACCGCATACCAGGTGCCCATGCCGTAGCAGGGTCCGAGCACGGCGGTGATCCAGGGGGTTTCGCGCTCGCGGCCCCGTTGGCCGGCCATCCCCACGCGGCCCATGCCTCGGGCGCCCTGGATGTCGGGCATCCTCGCACCGGCCGATTCAACCAGGAACACGCAGGGCAGCCCGGCCTTGCCGGCGCGATCGCGCAGGTGCACGAGCTTGGTGATGTTGAGGACCGTGGAGGAGGCACCGAGCGTGGTGAGGTCGAAGGCGGCCACCGCGATGTCGCGGCCATCGACCGCGCCGAAACCGGTGACGATGCCGTCGGCCGGCGTGCGGTGCGCATCCTCATCGCGCGCCGAGACGACGAACTCCCCCATCTCGGCAAACGATCCGGGATCGCAGAGCAGCGCGATCCGTTCGCGCGCGTTGAGTTTCCCCTGGGCACGGCGCGCCTCGAGCCGGGCAGCCCCGCCCATCGCCTGCGCCTGGTCGTGGCGCCGCGCGAGGTCGGCGGCGAGTTCGTCGTGGGTCATGGCGGCATGCTCCGCGGGTCCAGACCGGGCGCCACGGCACGGCACCCTGGCGCATCCGGGATCGTCGTCGCCCGTGCGACCGGTTATAACATCGGGCACCGGGCGACGCGTTCCGGCCAGTCCCTTCCTGCCGGCACGCGCTCGACGACCGCGTGCCCGCGTTTCGCGAACCGCCGATGCACTCACCCAGCCTGCCGCGCCGCTACCTCCTCGCCCTTGCCCTCGCCTGCACGATGACCCGACACGGCTTTCCCGATGTCCAGGCCGCCGACGCCAGCGGTGGCTCGCCACGGACCGCGGTGCTCGACTTCGGCCAACCCGCTGCGGCGGCCGGATTCCGGAGCATCGACGATGTCGTGATGGGCGGCGTGTCGGCGTCGCGCGTGGCGGTGCGCGACGGCGTGCTGCGCTTCGAGGGCATGGTGTCGCTCGAGCGCGGCGGCGGGTTCGCCTCGATGCGTGGGCCCGTCGCGCTGCCGGCGGGCACACGCGCCTTGCTGCTCGAGGTGCGCGGCGACGGTCAACGCTACCGGCTCACCCTCAAGACCGCCGACGACAACGCCGGCCACCAGTACCAGGCGGACTTCACCGCGCCAGCCGACTGGGCAACGCTGCGTTTCGAGCCTCAGGACTTTCAGGCCAGCTTCCGGGGCCGCCCGCTCGATCTGCCGCCACCGCGTTTCGATACGCAGCGCGCGCTCGGGTTGCTCATCGCCGACCGTCAGGCCGGCCCCTTCGAACTCGAGATCCGCCGCGTCTGGGCGCAGCCATGATCGCCGCCCGGCTGCGGTCGATCTCGGCGTGCGTGATGCTCACCTACGTGGTCACCCACCTGCTCAATCACGCGCTGGCGCTGGTCTCGCTGCAGGCGGCCGACGCGCTGCTCGACACGCTGTCGAGACTGTGGCGATCGGGCCCGGTGACGCTGCTGTTCGGCTGCGCCTTCCTGGTTCATTTCACGCTCGCGCTGCACGCGATCGCACGGCGCCGCACCTTCCGCATGAGCCACTGGGAGGGCACGCAGTTGCTGCTCGGGGTGGCGATCGTGCCGCTGGCGGCCTCGCATGTACTCTCCACCCGCATCGCCTGGGAGCTCTACGAGGTCCGCACCAACCACTTCTGGGTGCTGTGGTCGATGGCCAGCGACCCCTGGCAGCTCGCCCGCCAGTTCGGGCTGGTGCTCGCGGTCTGGCTGCACGCGTGCATCGGCATCCATTTCTGGTGGCGTATCCGCCCCTGGTACCCGCGCGCCGTGCCCGCGCTCTATGCCTTCGCGCTGCTGCTGCCGGCGCTGGCTCTGGCCGGGGCGGGCGTCGGGCTGGGGCATGTGATCGCGATCATGGAAGACCCGGAGCGACTGCGCGCCGCGATCGCCGACGTGCGTCCGCCGAGCCGCGCGGAAGTCGCCGACCTGTACCTGATGTCGGATCTGCTCAAAGCCCTGGCCGCGGCGCTCTTCGCGCTGGCCTTCGGCGGTCGCTGGGTGCGCAATGCCTGGCTGCGCCGCCGCGGCGGCCTGCGGCTGGCCTACCCGGAGGGAGGGCGCTTTCACATCCCCGAGGGCGTGTCGCTGCTCGAGGCGAGCCGCATCTGCGGCGTGGCCCACGCCTCGGTCTGCGGCGGGCGGGGGCGCTGTTCGACCTGCCGCGTGCGCGTGAGCGGGGTCGACGCCGCCAGGCTGCCCGCCCCCTCGGCGGCGGAAGCACGGGTGCTGGCGCGTCTGGGCGCGCCGCCGCAGGTTCGCCTGGCCTGCCAGCTGCGCCCGCCGCCCGGACAGTACCGGATCACGCCGCTGCTGCCGCCCGATGCACAGCCTGCCGATGCCTACCGCGGCACCACGCTGGCCGTCGGCGAGGAACGTGTGCTGGCGGTGATGTTCGTCGACCTGCGCGGTTTCACGGCCTTCGCCCAGAAGCGCCTGCCCTACGACGTGGTGTTCATCCTGAACCGCTACTTCCGGACGGTGGGCCTTGCGGTGGAGCGCGCCGGCGGCCGGGTCGACAAGTTCATCGGTGATGGCGTGATGGCGCTCTTCGGACTGGAAGCCGACGCCGCGCAGGCAGCCCGACAGGCCCTCGCCGCGGCACGCGGTGTCGCCACCGCGCTCGACGAACTCAACGCCGCCCTGCCCGGGGAGCTCGAGGCGCCGCTGCGCATCGGCATCGGCCTGCACGCCGGCCCGGCCATCGTCGGCGAACTCGGCCATGGGCGAGCAGTCGGGCTCACGGCCATCGGTGACACGGTGAACACCGCGAGTCGGCTCGAGGCGCTGTCGAAGGACTTCGGTGCGCAGCTGGTGGTGTCCGAAGCGCTGCTCGATCTCGCCGGCGAACCCGGCCCGAGCGGCGAGCGGCGCGAGGTGAGCGTGCGCGGACGCGACGAGCCGCTGGCGGTCCGCGTGGTGGTACGGATCGAGCCTGGGCTCGCAGCCGGCACCATGCCGGTCTCGGCCAAGGCATCATAGGGGTCGGATGCCGCGCATCGATCCGGCGCAGGGCCCGTGCCTGAGGCAGGGATCGCGCCATCATCGTCTTCCTCGGTCACCATGCCCATGCCCGCAAGCCCATCGCCAGCACCCACCACCCCATCGCGAACGCGAGGACGTGGCATCGCACGTGCCCGGACGTTCGCAGCGCGGCTGATCACGCGGGTCGTGCTTGGCGCGGTGATCGCCCTGACCGGCAGCCTGCCGGTGGCGAACGCGGCCACCAGCGACCCCACGCCCTCCGACCCGGAATGGCTGATCACGGTGCGCCAGGAACTCAAGGCCAGGCAGTTCGATGCCGCACTGGTCACGCTGCGCAAGGCGGGCGACGCCACCAGCGCCGAGTGGCACAACCTCATGGGTTACGCGCTGCGCAGCCGCACGCCCCCCGACCTCGCGAGCGCCGAGACCCACTACCGCAAGGCGCTGGAGATCGAACCGCGCCACCGCAGCGCGCTCGAATACTACGGCGAGCTCTTCCTGATGAAGAACGACCTCGCCGGCGCCGAGGCGATGCTCGAGCGGCTCGGCAAGGCCTGCCGCTTCGGCTGCGAGGAACTGCGCGATCTGCGCGCCGCGGTCGCGCGGTACAAGAGCGCCCGCAAGTGAGGACCCGACACCCGTGAGACCGCCGTGCTGATTGCCACCTGGAACGTCAACTCCCTCAAGATCCGCCTGCCGCAGCTGCTCGACTGGCTGGCAGCGAACCCGCTCGACGTGGTCTGCCTGCAGGAAACCAAGCTGACCGACGACCGCTTTCCGGCACAGGTGCTGGCCGATGCCGGCTACGCGGCGGCGTTCGCGGGTCAGCCCACCTACAACGGCGTGGCCGTCCTCACGCGGCGCGAGACCGTGGGCGAGCCGGCCGACGTGCTGATCGGCAATCCGCTGTTTCCCGACGACCAGAAGCGCCTGATCAGCGCGACCGTGGCCGGCGTGCGCGTGGTGTGCGCCTACGTGCCCAACGGCCAGGCCGTGGACTCCGACAAGTACCGCTACAAGCTCGCCTGGCTCGATCACCTCATCGAATGGTTGATACCGCAACTGGCGGCCGGCGAGCCGATCGCGCTGGCCGGCGACTACAACATCGCGCCCGAGGCGCGCGATGTGCGCTACCCGGAGAACTGGGAAGGTCAGGTGCTGTGTTCGGCGCCCGAGCGCGAGCGCTTCAGCCGGCTGATCGGGGCGGGTCTGATCGACAGCTTCCGGCTGTTCGAGCAGCCCGAGAAGACCTTCACCTGGTGGGACTACCGCCAGATGGCCTTCCGCCGCAACGACGGGCTGCGTATCGACCATGTGCTGGTCTCGGCCGCCCTGCGCGAGCGGGTCAGGGCCTGCCGCGTGGACCGCGCGATGCGGTCCCGCGAACAGCCATCGGACCACGCCCCGGTGATCGTCGAGCTCGGCCCGCCAGACTGAAGGCCCGGCGGGCGCTGAATGCCCGCCGAGGGGCCAGACCTCAGCGGGCGTCGTCCTCGAGGTGCAGGTCCTGGATCTTGCGGGTGATGGTGTTGCGACCGATGCCCAGGCGCTGCGCCGCGTCGATGCGCCGGCCCCGGGTGTGGCGCAGCGCGGTGCGGATGACCGCGCTTTCGAACTCCCGGGTCAGGCGATCCATCAGGTCGCTCTGGCCCTCACCCAGCCCGTCGATCGCCTGCTCGACCTGCGCCGCGAGCAGGGCCGACACCTCGCGCTCGAGCAGCGAGGCCCAACGCCCGGACGCCGCGCCCTGGGCGTCAGCACGCATCCCGGCCGGCGGCATCAGGCTGCCGGAGCCCGCGCCCGGACCCGGGCCCACCATGCCGTTGGACCCCGCCAGGGCATAGGCGCCTGCCGACGTCTGCTCCGACATCATCGAGGGCGCGGGCGTCATTGGCGCGAAGCCGCCACCGAGCCCGGAGGACCCCGGCGAGAAGGCCTGAGCCGCCCCCAGCGGGGCGGTCTGTGCCGGCACCGCCGCTGCAAC
>Ga0315902_10001013_pt1 | contig 46136 bp, 36 predicted proteins | sample LakEriMetagenome_9_FD_203523 | JGI IMG/M metagenome (GOLD analysis project Ga0315902, IMG submission 203523) | Freshwater fungal communities from buoy surface, Lake Erie, Ohio, United States - Buoy 12 MA117 | ecosystem: Environmental > Aquatic > Freshwater > Lake > Lake biofilm | place: USA...
GGTGGTGTGTAACGGATCATCGACACAGGCTGTCTTGTTCAATGGCACAGGAACGGGTTACGCGTGGACGAATACCACACCCGGAATAGGACTTGGTGCAACGGGCAATGGCAATATCGCCTCATTCACCGCAATCAATGGAGGATCGACACCACTGACCGGTACAATTACCGTAACACCACAATACTTGAATGCGGGTCTGACATGTAACGGCACACAGCAACAGTTCCAGATCACGGTAAATCCAACACCTGTTGTCAATGATCCACCGAATTTAACGGTATGTAACGGTACACCTGTAGGTCCGGTTAACTTCACCGGAACCGGTACGGTTTACACATGGACGAACACGGCACCTTCGATCGGATTAGCTGCTTCAGGATCGGGAAATATTCCGACATTCAATTCGGTGAACTCTTCAAATGCTCAACAGTCAACGGCCACAATTGCTGTTACAGCCTTTTTTGATCAGTCGGGTGTAAGCTGTCAGGGTTCGACGCAGAGCTTTACGATCACAGTAAATCCTACCACGGTCTTGAACGATCCGGCAGATCAGGTCGTATGTAATGGATTACAGACCGCTCCAGTCAATTTTACAGGAACGGGAACATCCTACCAATGGACAAATGATCTGACAAGTATTGGTCTTGCGTCTGCAGGAAATGGCAATATACCTGCTTTTACTGCGGTTAATTCAGGCAGTATTGCTGTCAACGCGAACATTACTGTTACACCAGTTTATATGAGTGTTGACGGAACAGTTTGTCCGGGTGTACCTCAAACATTCATTTACACTATCAATCCTTCTCCGTTGGCTGATCCGTTAGCAGATTTCTCAGTGTGCAACAATACTACGTTGAATGTTCCGTTAACAGCGAATATCAATTCAACGTTCACCTGGTATGCTGAACCTAATCCGAATGTATCCGGAGATGTGAATATTCCCCAGCCCTCAGCATCTGTGTCGAATACCTTGCTCAATCAATCAGAGGTGATGCAAGACGTTATTTATCATGTTATTCCTACTTCAGTGCCTGAAGGATGTGTTGGTCCTGAGATTACATTTACGGTAGAGGTAGTGCCTGATGTTGAAATTACATCGCAGTTGAATTACGAGATCTGTAGTGGTGGTTTTGTCAATGCGTTACTTCAGTCCAATGTTCCGGCTAATTATACTTGGATAGCTACGGATAATCCAAATGTCAGCGGTGAGAGTACCATCACTCAATCAGGTGCCTTTATAGATGACCAGCTTATTAACAATACCACTGTTCCGCAGATCGTGCTGTATTCGGTTTTTCCAACCTCCGTGACAGCGTCTTGTCCGGGTACAGTGCGCATCATCTCGGTATTGGTGCGTCCGCCTTTAGCATTGGTAAGTCCGGATCTCGCTGAGATCTGTAGTGGTGAAAGTCCTGATCTGCAGCTTCAAGCAAATGTTGCGGCAACCTTCAACTGGTTTGCTCTGGATAATCCCAATACAACGGGAGAAAGTACAAGTGTTCAGACAACTGATCTGATCGATGATGTGCTGTTGAATAGCACCACGCAACCACAGGTCATTAGCTACTCGGTTGTTGCGAGTTCAACTTTGAACGGATGTGTAAGTCCTATTTTCCCTGTTAATGTCATTGTCAACCCGCTTCCCCAAATTGAGAACACTGTTACGGCAATCTGCTCTGGTGAGAGTGCCGATCTAAACCTGAATTCAGATCTTCCTGCTCAATTCAGCTGGTTTGCACAAAATGCTCCTTTGGTTACGGGAGAAACACAACAAGTACAGATCACTTCAACGATCAATGATGTATTGATCAACACTGTGAATACTCCGCAAACGATCAATTATATTGTGACAGCAACGGAATCTGTTACCGGATGTGTGGGTCCTGCCACAACGGTTCCCGTAATTGTAAATCCATTACCTGTTATTTCGTTCTCCACGGATGGTTCAGTACTCTGCAGTCTTTCGCCGGTGGTATTTGTGAATGATTCTGATCCTGCTTTTGATTTCGAATGGCAGTTTGGAGATGGAAACGGATCACAGTTGTTTGAGCCAGAACATGTTTATGGTGACGTTGGAACTTATACGGTGACACTCACCGGAACGAATCCTTCCACGGGATGTGTAAATTCAGGAACGATAGATGTAACACTAGAGACATCCCCACCGATCGGTTTCGAGGTTTCTGAAACTCAAGGCTGCGTGGTATTCGATGTTACATTCACCGATACCGAGGCCTTACCCGGTTCTACTTTGTTTTGGGATTTCGGTGATGGCGGGACCTCTAATCAAACCGGATCTGTAGATCATCAATATAGTCAGGATGGTTGTTTTGATGTGACATTGACCGTTACAAGTCAGAACGGCTGTGTATCTACCTTAACTCAAAATGACTTTGTTTGTGCCTTTGACGTGCCGTTCGCTGATTTTGTAGCGGTCTCCGACACGATGCCAACAGATGATCCTGTTTTCGAGTTTATCAATAATTCCGTAAACGGTTATACTTATCTGTGGTATTTTGGCGATGGCACAACGAGCGTTGCAGAGAATCCGATCCATACTTATCCTGAAGAACCGGCTACTTATGTGATCACTATGTATGCATTCAATGAAGTTGGTTGTTACGATTCCACATTCTATACAGTGGTAGTTTTGGAAGAGTTACTCTTCTACGTTCCCAATTCGTTTACGCCGAACGGTGATGGCACGAATGACATTTTCCTTCCTGTTATGACTTCAGGATTTGACAGAGATTCGTACACGCTGTCCATTTACAATCGCTGGGGTGAAGAGATCTTCTTGACGAATGATCCGGAAGAGGGATGGGATGGAACGTACATGGGAGCTGAGGCTCAGATAGGAGTATACACTTGGAAGATCAATTTTGGAGCATTCCAAAACGAAGATGCCTTTGAACATGTTGGACATGTTACCTTGGTGAAATAGGTTTTTTTCATTCCTGACGATTGTCAATTGTTAGTTTAACAAGCTCTTTTGGTCATTGTCGCAGGACATTACGTTAGTTAATCATTCGATTCTGTCAATACTTCGTATCAGGAGAATGGGAGGGAGGTCCAAATGTTCTATCGTTCAGATTTTACGAAAAAGAAAAGGGGCTATCCCGTTTCAGGAGCCCCTTTTTATCTTTAAAAAGTTCGTTTAAGGTTTTGAAATTGCAGAAACCGTTTTGTCCTCAATGATAATTTTTTGTTCAATGGTCTCTCCTTTAGAATCACTGACCCTGACTAAATAGTTGCCTGGTTTTAGACCCTCCACTTTTTGTTTTGTGGATCCACTTGACCAAAGCACATAATAGGGAGCAGTTCCTCCTTTAACAATGACTTTTGCCGATCCAAGCGCTGCAACTTCTCCTGCATCTGCTTTTTCAATAGATACATCTAATGTCTGTTGTCCAATTGCCATGTTCAGTAAGAACAACATAGTTACCGTTAAAAATGATTTTGTTTTCATAGCGTCCTGTTTTTTTTACAAAGAAGAGGACATTCCAAGGGGCGATCATTATAATCGGTCAGGCTTCAATGCTAAATCAGATATACTACGTTTTGCGTTGTACGTGTTTTCGCTTAGCTGTATTCTAGAGTCTTAATATTTTGGGCATTTTAGTGCTTCTGAACCTGATTCAAATGCGCTTCAATGATAGGAGGATCTCTCGATTATTTTAATTCAGGGTATGCAGTTATTTGATCCACATCAACTTTTCCCGCTCCACCTTCATACGCAGAAAGCCGAAGGCGACTGTGACCATCTCCCCGTCAATGGATTCAACGGTTCCGCTTTGTTTCGTCGAGATCAGTTTCACTTGTGAACCTACTTTGATGAGATGTCGCTGATAAGGGTCCTTTTCCGGTTTCACTGGTTTATTCTTCTTCGGTTTTTTTGACAGTGCGTCCTCACGAAGCTTTAATGCTTTTTCGGCATCCTCTACACGCGCCTTTTCGACAGCGAGGTACTTTTTCACCTCCTCTAGTAGCGGCAGGTTTACTTCCTTTTTGCGGGAGTTTGTATTGAAACGTTCAATGAAGGAAAGCATTTTTTTACCGGCATTGATGAATTTGTTGTTGCGCTCTGCACTTTCCTGCTGGATTTTCAATTTGTCTTCAAAACGTTGTTTACGCTCCAGAAAATCTTCCCTTGCTTCATTCGCCAGTTGTTGTGCTTCGATGTGTTCCTTACTCAGTCGTTCCAGGTAAGTCTTTTCCTTTTGAAGCTCAGAGAGCAATCGGTCCATCTTAACCTTTCGGTCATCCATCCTCGTTTTTGCTTCTTCGATCAATTCCATTGGTATTCCATTGATCTGTGCCACCTCAAAGGTGAACGAGCTGCCCGGTTGTCCCATCGAAAAACGATAGAGGGGTTCTAATGTTTCGGTGTCAAAGAGCATACAGCCGTTCACGGCATTCTTCAGTTGGTCGGCTTTGAGTTTGATATTGGCATAATGGGTCGTGATGACACCAAAGCTCTTTCGGTTGTACAATTGTTCGAAGAATACTTCAGCCAAAGCTCCACCAAGGTCCGGGTCCGAACCCGTGCCAAATTCATCCAAAAGGAGGAGTGTTCTTCGGTTCGAAACTTCGAGGAAGTACTTCATTCGCTTCAAACGGTATGAGTAGGTACTGAGCTCATTTTCGATCGACTGATTATCGCCGATATCGGTCAATACCTGCTGGAAGAAACACATCTTACTGTTTGGATCCACCGGTACAAGCAGTCCGGACTGCAACATGAGCTGCAATAGTCCGATCGTTTTCAATGTGATACTTTTACCTCCCGCATTGGGACCTGAAATGACGAGCATCCTTGAATACTTATCCATGCGGATGAATTGCGGGAAAGTCTTTTTACCAAATTGGCGATTTGTTTTCCAAAGGATGGGATGAAAGGCATCGATCAGTTCGATATAGGGCTCTTCGCTGATACCCGGTAATACACAATTAAGTTCGATCGCCAGTCGTGTTTTTGCATTGATGAAATCGAGTTCGGTCAATACCTGCTGATAGGCCTTGATGAGCGGAAGATGAATCGCCAAATCTTTTGTTAGTTCTTGTAAAATGCGAAAGATCTCCTTGCGTTCATCGTCGAGTTGGAGTTCTAGCTCGTTGTTGAGCTCTATATTGACTTTCGGTTCAATGAAGGTTAAGCTACCTGTCTTGCTGGAGCCTACTACAGAACCTGAAATCTTCCTTTTGTGCGTGGATACAACCGTCAGAACCCTTCGGTCATTGACGAATGCTTCCTTCGTATCACCCAGAAAACCTTCTTTTATCAGGCGCCGTAGCTCTTTGTCGAAGTTGCGATTGATCTGGTTGCGCAAAACTTTGATCTTTTGACGGATAGCATTAAGCAAAGGGGAGGCATCATCTTTAACGTTTCCTGATCGGTCAAAAATGCGGTTGATGGCATCGATCAGCTCCGTGGTGAAATAGGTTTCTCGGAACAGCTCATGAAGTAAAGGATAGCTCTTCTCTCGTTTATTAAAGAAAATGATCAGGGTGTTTACCAATTCAGATGATCGCGAAATCCTACTGTAACCTTCCAGCGCCAAAACAGCATTTCTTACCGGAAGCAGTTTTATCTCTAAGATCAATTCTTCAAAATCAAGTGCCGGAAATGATTCTCCTTCAGTACGGATCATCATAAGTTCATTTACTTTGCCCAACTCCCTTTCAATTTGAGCGAACTGATTTACTGGTTCGAGCTGTTCTAAGCGATTTCGCGCAGTAAGACCGACGGCAAGATCGACCAACCATTCTCTAATGATCGGGAATTCAAGGTCGTGAAGGGTTCGCTGATCAAAGTGCTGCATGGAACAAAGATTCGGTCGAATTGTTAACACCTCAGAAACGTTTCTTGTTTCTAAAATTCTTTACTAATTTAGGCTTTTAACTACAACGCATTACTATGAAACAGTCTCTCATTATTTCGTTTTTTGTCGCGGTATATTCTTTTGTTGCACATAGCCAGCAAAAGTATGACAACAAACCATTTGTTGAAGGTGAACTGCTAGTCCAGCTCGAGCCCGGTGTAAGTTTAGAAAACGTGGTGAAACGCTTTTACGGTCCATATGGTTTGCAGATCGTTGAGGAGCTCTCGGCTCCAATGCGTGTTTGGTTGGTTAAATTCGATCCTTCTGCCGTTTCGACGATCGATATGCAGCAATTACTCTACGAGCAGGCGGAAATCACCATTGCAGATTACAACTATTATATTGAAATGCGGGAAACAATCCCCAACGATTCTCAGCTGAATCAACAGTGGCATCACGTCAACACAGGACAAACAGGTGGTACAGCAGATGCAGATATCGATTCGGATCTTGCATGGGATATTACTACCGGAGGTACAACTGCTACGAATGATGATATCGTGGTTTGTATCATTGAAGGAGCTAATCTCGATCACGACGATCTGAGGAACAACCGTTGGATGAATCCATTCGAAACAGCCGGGAACAATATTGATGATGATGGTAACGGTTATGTTGACGACATTATGGGATGGAATGCCGGCGGAAATAATGGTGTTGTGGGGTACGGAACGAATAGTGGGAATACATCACACGGAACAAATTGTGTAGGAATGTTTGCGGCGGTAGGAGACAATAATTTAGGCGTGGTTGGTGCGAACTGGGATCTGAAAGTCATGGTGTCAACTTATGCCAGTACAACCCAATCATCCGTGATCGCAGCCTATACGTATCCTTTGATCCAGCGCCAGCGATGGAACAATTCTAACGGTACCGAAGGAGCTTTCGTTGTGGCAACCAGCGCCTCATGGGGTATTGACAATGCCGATCCATCGAATTATCCTTTGTGGTGTAATTTCTACGATACACTGGGTCACTACGGGATCATCAATATTGGCGCAACAACCAATAGTAACCTGAACGTAGATGTAAGCGGTGATATGCCCACAGCATGCTCCAGTCCTTATATGGTTGGAGTGGGTCGAACGGATCATAATGATAACACAGCCGGTGGTTATGGTGTCACAACGATCGATCTTGGAGCTCCCGGCATCAACGTTCGAACGACTGCCAACAACAATGGCTATACGACCACCACAGGAACGTCTTTTGCTTGTCCGCTGACGGCAGGTGTGGTAGGATTGGCATATTCGATTCCGTGCGAAGCGTTCATGAATATCGTAAAGAACGATCCACAGCTTGGTGCAGACCTCGTATTACAAGCTCTACTCAATGGTGCCGATGCCAAGCCGCAGTTGGCGAACAAATTCATCACCGGTGGTCGATTGAATGCGCGTAATACGCTCGACTCGTTATTTCTGTATGCCTGTACAGGTAATTTTTGTCCAACTCCTGGTGGTATTGCAGTGAATGCTGTAACAGATGTTTCTGCCGACATTACCTGGAACGAAAACACAGATATCGATTCATACGGTCTGTATTACAGAGAAGTTGGTCAGCCAACATGGAGCCAACAAACAGTTTCAGGTACTTCAGCTACACTCACCGGTCTGGCATCGTGCACGGAGTATGAATACTACATGGACGCCCTTTGCGGAACTGAAAACAGTTCTTCAACTGCAATTCTGTCCTTTACAACCCAAGGTTGTGGAGCTTGTATCGACCTACCTTATTGCGCTGCTGCTTCGACAGACGCTGCTCAGAACCTGTTCACGGTAACGCAGCCAACATTCATAGCCAATAACTTTACATTCCAGGCACCTTCCGCTTGGGGCGCTAATCTACAATCGACCTACGCTGCCGGAGAACTCGTATTGGTTGACGATGGTACCGCCGGAGATTCCCTGGGCTGCGGCGCATTGGTGAATACCACACAGGTGAATGGAAAGATCGCAGTAGTTTACCGAGGAGCATGTGAGTTTGGTTTGAAGGCGCTCAATGCTCAGAATGCCGGAGCAGTTGGAGTGATCGTGATCAATAATGTGGCAGGAACGATGGATATGGGAGCCGGAGCGAATGGGACAGGAGTGACCATTCCGGTAGCAATGATCAGCAATACAGATGGTGCCATCCTGAAAGCTCAGTTGAATGCCGGTAATGTGGTTCGGGCCATTCTCGGGACCAAAAAGGATTGGATCCAAAGTGTTAGTGTGGATCTCTTTCAGCACATCTCAGGAGATGATCAGGGGTATGGGGACCATTTCGTACAGGGACCGATCACGCTTCAGGCTGGACAGGATCATGATATTACGTTCACACCGGGTTATCAGACGCAGCAATACGGTGTTTATTTCCGTGCCTGGGTAGATCTTGATCAGGATGGAAGTTTCACGTCAGGTGAAATGGTATACGATCAGAATACTGCAGGTCTGGGTGCAGTGTCCGGACAGATCAGTATTCCGGCAGGAGTGCAGCCCGGCAATTCGAGGATGCGAGTTGTAATGAGTTACAGTGGCCCGGGACAGCCAACCTTGCCAGATGTGTGTGCGCAGTTCAATTTCGGTGAGGTAGAAGATTATTGTGTCGAAATCCTAGAGGGCTCTAATTCACTCTATGCACCAGAAAGTACAACGATACGCGTTTATCCGAATCCTGCCAGCGATGCAGTTACATTTGATAACGGTTCCGGAGAAGTATTGTTAATCGAGATGTTGGATGTAACAGGTCGAAAGGTAAGTGATTTGAAGTTGCCAACAGGACAACATACCATGGATGTTTCAGGACTGTCATCCGGTACTTACATCTACAGGATGTTTGCAGACAATGGTGAGCTTTTCAGGACTGGTAAACTTAGAATTAAACACTAAGCAGCCATGAAGATCATATCGTTCAATGTTAACGGGATCCGTGCGATCATGCAAAAATCGTTTGTTCAGGATATGCGGACTGTTAACGCTGATATCATTTGTTTACAGGAGACAAAGGCTACTGTGCAACAAGTAAAGGAGACGGTTGCTGAGTTCGGTGATTACCATGTATTTGCAAACGAAGCTGAACGAAAAGGGTATTCGGGCACCGCAATCCTGACTAAACACAATCCCTTAGCTGTAACCTATTACATAGGACATGTCGATCACGATAATGAGGGAAGAGTTACGTGTGCAGAATTTGAAGATTTTTTTCTCGTCACGGTATATGTCCCCAATTCGGGTAGCGAACTCGCCAGGTTAGGATATAGACAGCAATGGGATCGTGATTTCTTAAGTTACCTGAAAAAGCTGGAAGCGTTAAAGCCTGTAGTCGTTTGCGGTGATTTCAACGTAGCACATAAAGCTGTAGATCTGGCTCGACCAAAGGAGAATTACAATAAGGCTGCTGGCTTCATGCAGGAGGAGATCGATGGTATGGATGCATACCTCAGTAGTGGTCTGACAGACACGTTCAGAGCGTTGAATGGGGATGAGGTCAAGTATTCATGGTGGAGTTACCGCGCCGGTGCGCGAGGTAAGAATATAGGCTGGAGGATCGATTATTTCCTGGTGTCAGATGCTTTTCTACCGAATGTCACGGAATCATTCATATTGAATGAGGTGTATGGATCGGACCATTGTCCGGTTGGAATCACGTTGAGGTAAGAACGACTTTTAGGTGGTATTTGAATATTTTGGAATTCGAGAATTCGCATGTTCGAAATATTTCGAACACGATACGTTGTAACTAACACGAATAGTAAAAATTGACCGCCCAAAAAGCCATAAAAAAAGGGGTTGTTTAAACAGCCCCTTCAAAACAGAAAATTATCTGATCACTGCTTTTTCGTGCAGCAAGACTTACCTTCAGTTGACTTCGATGAACAAGAACCTGCAGCTCCCTGAGCTTCAGACGAGCAACAACCTTTCTTTTTCTTCTTCTTTTTCTTGTCATCTTTCTTGATCTCTGTAGACACTCCGTTAGAAGCAGCATACGCTGTTGTAGCAACAGAACCAACGAATGTCAATAATGCAACGGCAAAAAGTACTTTTTTCATGGCTATCGAATTTTTGATAAATTTAATCAAAATTAGTTCAGCTTTGCAAGCTTAGTTAATCTTCCTTTGACCACATCACCTATTTTAACATTTATTTCACAGTCCGGAGGTAGTATAACATCAACTCTTGAACCGAATTTAATGAATCCGAATTCTTCACCTGTTTTTACCGATTGATTTTCCTCAACATAATAACAGATCCTTCTCGCTACAGCGCCTGCGATCTGCCTGAAGAGCACTTCTTGTCCGTTCGCATGTTCAACCACAATAGTTGTTCGTTCGTTGTCCGTGCTGCTTTTTGGGTGCCAGGCCACTAGAAAAAGTCCGGGATGGTATTTCACATAGTTGACGGTACCGCTTATAGGGTGAAAATTTGCATGAACGTTCAGCGGCGACATGAAAATGGAGATCTGAATTCGCTTTCCTTTGAAGTACTCATTCTCTTCGATCTCTTCGATAACTACCACCTTTCCGTCAGCAGGGCACATCACATCAAGTTCATCATAGACACACGTTATTTTCGGAATTCGGAAAAACTGGACGATAAGATAGGCCATCGTTACTGCACCAAGAGTAAGGATGATAAATAACCAGAGCCAACCGGTTATAGTAAAAAGATAATAATTGCCTGCCTGAACTAGACCAAGTGCCAGGAGACCCACAGTCATGATGAGATAACCTTCTCTATGCAATGTCATGAAACTGAATTTGTTTTAAAAATAAGCATAAATCATGGTCCAGCAGTAAAAGAATGGTATGGCAAACAAAGCAGCATCAAAGCGGTCGAGTATGCCACCATGTCCGGGTAGTATGTTTCCGGAATCTTTGATCTCCAGACTTCTTTTGAAAAGTGACTCCAAAAGATCACCGTAAACAGCACAAGGAGCAATGATGACAGCCGATACCACCCAAAAGAGCGTCCGATCCGTATTAACAAAAGTACCTATGATGTAACCGGCAAGTATTGTCATCAGTAATCCTCCAATGGTTCCTTCCCAGGTTTTTTTCGGAGATATTCGCTCAAACAACTTCGTCTTACCCCACAGTCTTCCTGTTAGGTAAGCAAAAGTATCATTAGTCCAGATGAGCAAATACATACCAACAACCAAGGGCATGATTTTCGCTTCGAATGACATCTCAAGGTGTGGATCACTGAATTCCCTCAAATTCAGGTCAATTGTCAGGTAAAATGGGATAACTGTGTAGATCACGCCAAAAACCAAAACGGAAATATTCAGTATAGGATGTGCATCTTTTTTCCAAAGTTCTACAAGAATGAGCATGAAGAATAGCGGGAAAACGAGGATCACCGAAAGATCCGGTAACCATCCCAGGCTGTGGCCTACACAAATGAAAAAGATGAAAATCCCGATGAGTAGTCCGATCTCTTTACTCACATGAATGATACTATGACCTCTGAATAAATTATAGAATTCATTGAGCCCAAGGACCATGAAGGCAGAGAAAACGATCATTTGGGCATAAGGACCCAATACGATCGATCCAAGCACCACAAAACCGAATATGACACCCGTAATGCTCCTTGTAGCCAGATTACTCACGCTTTGATTACAAATGGTATTTTAGAAATGAATACATCCCAACTCGAAGCATCCTTAAGTCTTTTATTCTTTATTTTCCGAATCTGTGGAACTGCTTTCATCCTCACTTTCAGGCTTCGTATCAGTTGTTTCCTCTTCTTTTTGTTCGTTCGATTGATCAAGAATTTCATTGGTTTCAGGAAGGTTAACTTCCTCAGGAGAAGATTGTTCTTCCTCCTCTTTTTCCCAAGGTCTTTTTCCAAAGATTGCGATCAGATCCTCCTTGAAAATAACCTCACGCGCAAGCAGCAATTCAGCCAGCTGGGTCAGCTTATCCTTGTTCTCTCCCAATATTTCGAGCGCGCGTTGGTATTGTGTTTCGATTAGCTTGCTAACTTCCTCATCGATAACACGGGCAGTCTCGTCCGAGTATGGTTTTGTGAAAGCATCTCTTCCCTGTGAATCATAGTAGGAGATATTTCCGAGCTTCTCGTTCAATCCATAAATGGACACCATTGCGTAGGCCTGCTTAGTCACTTTCTCCAGATCGGACAATGCTCCTGTGCTGATTTTACCGAAGGCGATCTGTTCCGCCGCACGACCACCTAGTGCAGAACACATTTCATCGAGGATCTGATCAGTACGGGTAATACTGCGTTCCTCTGGCAGATACCATGCAGCACCAAGTGATCTTCCACGCGGAACAATGGTCACTTTGACCAATGGAGAAGCATGTTCAAGTAACCAGGAAATTGTGGCATGTCCGGCTTCATGGAATGCAATAGCTTTCTTCTCTTCTTTGGTAATGATCTTATTCTTCTTCTCCAGACCTCCAACGATCCGGTCTACTGCATCGAGGAAATCTTGTTTTTCTACTTGTTTCTTGTCGTGACGAGCTGCAATTAGCGCGGCTTCATTGCATAGATTGGCAATATCAGCGCCGGAGAAACCAGGAGTCTGTTTCGCTAGAAAGTCGATGTCGATTCCCGGAGCCAGCTTGATCGGTTTAAGATGAACCTGGAAAATCTCCTTTCGTTCGTTCAGATCTGGCATGTCTACATAGATCTGTCGGTCAAATCGGCCTGCACGCATCAGGGCACTGTCAAGCACATCCGCACGGTTCGTAGCTGCCAGTATGATCACTCCTGAGTTGGTACCAAAACCGTCCATCTCCGTAAGCAATTGGTTGAGTGTATTTTCTCGCTCATCGTTGGAATTGAATCCGTTGTTTCTTCCTCTGGCTCGACCAATCGCATCGATCTCGTCAATGAAGATAATGGAAGGTGCTTTTTCTTTTGCTTGCTTGAAGAGATCACGCACCCTGGAAGCTCCAACGCCAACGAACATTTCAACGAAATCTGACCCTGAAAGTGAAAAGAAAGGTACTTTTGCTTCGCCGGCCACAGCTTTCGCAAGCAAGGTTTTTCCGGTTCCCGGAGGACCAACTAAAAGAGCTCCTTTGGGAATTTTCGCTCCCAACTCAGTGTATTTCTTAGGATTTTTGAGGAATTCAACGATCTCAACGATCTCTTCCTTGGCACCCTGAAGGCCGGCAACATCCTTAAAAGTCACATTGGTAGTCTTACCTTTCTCATAGACTTGAGCCCTTGATTTACCGATGTTAAAGATCTGACCTCCGGCACCACCGCCACCTCCACCGGTCATGCGTCTCATCACAAAGAACCAGATCGCGATCAAAATGATGAAAGGCAACAGGAAGTTGAGGATACCGCTCCAATAATTGATTTCTTCTTCAGGTTCGAACTCCAGAGGAGGGACCTGTTTTTTACCTTCTGCACGTAACACAAGGTTCTGTTCCGTTATTTTCTTATTCAGTTCATCGATCCGTTTTTCGAAATTTCCGGCATCAACGATCGGTAGCTCAAATACCGGTTCAGCTCCACGAACAGAGGGTTCTGAACGCAGTAGTTCCTTAATGCGCTTGTATTTGGTGTCGGTTGAATTCTGAATGTATTTCCTGCCATCCTCGGTGAGCTTGAAATCAACTCTCTTTACATTCGTGATCAACTTGATTTCCTTAAGGTATCCTTTCAGAGCCAATTCATCGAATGTGGACTGATACCGAACAGGTATCCTTCCCGCCGAGCTGCTGAACAATTGAAATGCGATCAGTGCGACCCCAATGATAGCGTAGATCCAGTATATGGAGAAAGGACTCTTTTTCTTGTTGTTATTTTCTTCCGACATGGTTTGTAATTAATTTATATTTTGAACGTCCGTTCGCTTGGCGTCTGCCCAGAGATCCTCTAGATCATAGAATTGACGTGCATCCTTGTAAAAAATGTGCGCTACAACATCAATGTAATCAAGCAAGACCCACTCGCTGTTGGTTTTTCCTTCTGTGTGCCACGGTTTTTCTTTTAGCTCTTTTCGGGTATATCTCGTCACGGAGTTGGATATACCATCCACGTGTGTGGTCGAATCACCGCTGCAGATCACGAAAAAGTCGCACACTGCATTTGATATTTCCCTGAGATCCAATACGGTTATGTCCCTGGCTTTGTTTTCTTGCATTCCCTCAACGATCGCATCACACAACTGCCGGGAGTTCACATCTTTTACTACTTTTCGCATTAACTTTTAATGAGCTACAAATCTAAGTTTAAATTTTAACTTTACCGAGCGTAACAAGCCCCGACGAACAAATGTTCAGACCTCTTGAACTTGGCATAATCCATCTTGATCGTACAGATTCAACCAACAATTATGCTGCCACCTTTATTTCGGAGGGTAAAGCACGACATGGAACTGTTATTTTGGCAGATGAACAGTTTTCAGGAAGAGGACAGAGGGGGAGTTCATGGCTATCAGCACCTTCATTCAATCTGACATTCTCAATTATCCTCTTTCCTGACAATCTGTCTGCAAAAGATCAATTTGTGCTCAGCAAGCTCGTGTCTTTGTCAATTGTTGATCTTTTGGGGAAATTTGACATTCCTGCGCAAGTGAAATGGCCGAATGATATCCTTGTCGACAGACGAAAGATCGCTGGTGTGCTCATAGAGAATGGTTTAAGCAATGGGAAGGTCCATACATCCGTTGTTGGGATTGGATTGAATGTCAACCAAATTGATTTCAATGGATTGAATGCAGTCAGTATGCGTGCACTATGCGGTCAGACCTTTGTAATCAAAGAGGTGCTTTTTTCATTTCTTGCATCTTTCGATAGAATACTTGCCGGTCATACGGATGGTTCGATCGATGTGGAAACGTCCTATCTGGACAAGCTTTATGGCTTTGGAGAGTCATTACAATTTCGGGATGACCAAGGGGATTTTAACGGTACGATCGAAGCGATTGATGAGTACGGGCGTTTGATCGTTGTTGGAAGGGGTGAGAGAAAAAGTTACGACATCAAAGCATTGAGCTTCATTTTTGAAAATGCTTCCGGAGATTTTCTGACATCAGATTGAAGAGGGCAGTGAGCGGTTTTTCCACCATCATTCGGAGGAACATGTTGACCTCTCCGTCAAATACGATAAATCCCTCGGTATCATCGCCGTTATCAGACAACATGATGATCAGTTTGAAAGGGAAAGGAGTACCTTGTCCGGAGCGCATGTAGATCTCATCATGTTCTTTTTGTCCATCCTGAATCAGTGCGATCACGACGCCCCCCTGGACTTTGAATGAACACTCTGTTTCCGTGGCTTTCCAATCGGAGATCTTATCCTGCGGCAACAAATGGATCAGATTGGTAGCATCCATCAAGAACGCAACTACCTCAGACCTGCTGGCCTGAACAGTCACTTTGTTGCTCTCGATCTTCATTGGTTATTATTTTTTCCAGGTTTCCGGCTGGTCCTTCCATTCACGCAGTGATAGAAGGTCATTTTCTGAAATGTAGGAGCGTTTGAGTGCTTCTTCAACTAAGAAATCATAGTTGGTCAAGGTGACGTAAGGGCAATTCGCCTTGTTGAAATTTTCATCGGCTACTTTGAATCCGTATGTGAAGGTGGCAATCAGACCTTTGATCTCCAATCCAACATCCTTCAGTGCCTCAATTGCTTTGATACTCGAACCTCCCGTAGAAATGAGATCTTCAACAACGACCACTTTTTGTCCTTTTTGATAGTGTCCTTCTATCAGATTTCCGGTCCCGTGTCCTTTGGCAGAACTTCTCACGTATATGAAAGGTAATCCCAGTTCCTGCGCCACTAAAGCACCTTGAGGTATTCCACCGGTAGCAACACCAGCTATGAGATCGGGTTTTCCGAAGCCAAGCAATATTGATTCACAATAGGATTGACGAATGAAAGTGCGTATGTTGGGATAAGATAGTGTTACCCTGTTATCGCAATAGATAGGAGAATTCCATCCGGAAGCCCAAGTGAATGGATTGTTTGGTTGTAGTTTAATGGCCTTTACCTGTAAGAGAAATTCTGCTACTTTTAGAGCCTTATCGTTGTTCAAAATCATGGCGTCAAATGTACAAAGTTTTTATTGAAAACAGAGCGGTAATCTTCCGTCAATCCGATCCTTTTAATACCGGGATCTCATACGACGGCAGCAGGGGAAAGGGGTTTCGCGCGGCGATATTGGCTGAAATAGTTACTCATGCGCCGGGTTCAGAGGTGGGGCTATATTTCAACGATCCCGTGGTGGCATTTGATCAGTTTTTCAGGGATCATAAAAGAATTTCGGCTGCCGGTGGTCTTGTTGTGAAGGATGGAAATCTATTGTTCATGAAGCGATTTGGAATGTGGGACCTGCCAAAAGGGAAGCTCGAAAAGTCAGAATCTATTCAATCCGGAGCCATTCGTGAGGTTGAGGAGGAATGTGGTTTGAACGGAGTGAAGATCACGCAACCAATGAATGTCACGCTGCATACCTATGTGATGAATGGTAAAAAGTACTTGAAAACTACCTACTGGTTCGCCATGGAATGTGAGGATGTTTCATCCATGAAACCCCAGGAGGAGGAAGGTATTACCGAATTGCATTGGTTTACGGCTGATCAATTGATTGACTTGAAAAAGCAAACATATTTGTCCATAGCGGAGGTAATTGAATCGTATCTTTTACTCTCCGGGAGATAATTTTTTGTTAAAAATGAAAACGGCCACACAATTATGCTAACCTTTGAATAAAATTGAAAGACTATGAGATCATTACTTATTATTATCGGGCTTACGGCAGGTATGAATGCCTTCGCTCAGGAGCAGATCCCTCAAAAAGAGACCAAGAACAAGAAGGAAACTGTAGATCAGAAAAACAAAGGTTTGACGTTCAATATGTTGGTTATCGAACGCAACGACATTCCTTTCGGTGCAGATGAACTTTTCGTTTTTGAATTCAAGAACAATTCGAAGACTCCTGCGATCATACAGGGCGTGCAGACAAGTTGTGGTTGTACCACTGCAAACAAGCCTGAGGCTCCGGTACAGCCAGGCAAAAAGTCGCAAATTTCTGTGAAATACGATACGAAGCGAGTAGGTCCTTTTACGAAAACGATTACGGTTACATCCAATGTTGGTGAAGCCATCACACTTACGATCAAAGGAAGTGTGCTTCCTGAAACAAAACAACAGTGATTCGCTACTGATCCATTGATTTTTATGAAGAGTCGTCAACGAGACGGCTCTTTTCATTTGTAATAAAAGGTATATTGATCAGCTCTTCCTGTATTCAGAGCACTTCAACTTTTTGAAAATTTCGTGTTGAGACAGAAACCTTTACTCACGGTGAAAAATGGTTCCGTTTGCCTGAGCGGTGGGCATTATGGTTATGTCGTTGAGCGTAACATGCGGCGGTCGTGTGGCTGCAAAAAAGATCACATCAGCAACGTCTTCAGCTGATAGCGGCTTGAACCCATCATAAATACTCTTCGCAGTAGCCTTATCTCCTTTGAACCGGACTATCGAAAATTCCGTCTCGGCTGCTCCGGGGGCAATATTTGTTACCCGTATGTTGTGAGGAAGGAGATCGATACGCATTGCCTTACTCAGTGCATCGACTGCATGCTTTGATGCGCAGTAAACGTTACCACCTGGATAGACTTCTTTTCCGGCAATACTGGAAACATTAATGATGTGGCCTTTCTTGTTCGACTTGAAAATCGGTGAAATTGCGCGAGTAACGTACAGCAAACCTTTGACATTCGTGTCGATCATTCTTTCCCAGTCATCAGTGATTCCCTCGTTGATAGGGCCTCTACCAACCGCAAGTCCGGCATTATTGATCAAAATTGTGAGGTTTGATCGAATTTCTTCCCCTAAGCTGTCTATGGCTCTGTTCACGTCGAGTTCGTTCCGAACATCGAAACAAAGATCGATCACATCAATGCCTTCTTGTTCCCTCAAGTTTTCCAAGAGTTGCACTAATCTTTCCTGCCTTCTTCCTGTCAAGATAAGGTTGTACTTGTGATTTGCAAATAGTTGGGCACATGCCTCGCCGAATCCGGAGGTTGCACCGGTGATCAGAACATAATCTTTCATTTGACGAAAAGTTTAAAATTGGGTTTGATCAAAATAAGTCCAGCAAGAACAAGTGCAAGTTGCGCGGGGAATCTATACCTTGCAATAGCCCCGATCACGGGAGTTGTCCAGCCGATCAACAACAATAACAACAGAGCAAAAGTGATCATTCCGAAAACAATTGCGCGCTGATCCCTCCCGATTTTACGGTGTCGGAAAAGCACGAGCACAAGAAAAATGGTTAAAATCCAAACCTCGATCATTGAAAGGTATTTCAGTCGGCTACCCGGATCGTTCGGGTAAGGTCTTAAATAGCTGTTCGCCAATGCTTCAGGTATGTTCGCCATGAGCTGTGGAAATGATTCATTGATAGGCGTGGTCTCAATGAAACTTTTACATCCTTGGGTAAAATAGGTGATATGCAGAGTGTCACCGGTGGGTTGCAGTTGTACAGATATCGGACTCTTTGTGCTTCCGAAATGAATGATGTGAGCATCTACCGGCTCATTCACAACGACTTTTCTTCCGGAGATTGTCAGTTTATTGTACACTTTTGGCTGAAAATAATAAAAACAGGAATCTGCCTTTGCGTGTAGCCCCCCTTTCCCTACATTCTCAAAATCAAACTGTTTTCGTGTCAGATAGTGGACAATCGTATCCCTGGGATTTTCCAGCATGACAATCCCAATGGCAGTGAATGTCAGAATGGTAAGTAGTGCCGGAATGAATCGGGTAGAAAAGAAGTGACGGTAGATCACCGCACAAAAAATAGCCAAGAGCATGCAAAAGAATACATAAGGTTTGAATCCGATCAGAAAAATACATGCACTCAGCGTCAAAATTACCCTTTTGAACACACCCTCCCGTACCAGTAATGCTCGAAGTAAAAAGCTGATTCCGAGGAACATGAGAGGTTCTTTCATGATGCTGGAGGTCCAGAAGATCGTGGAAGGGACCAATAGTATTGTCCAAAAGAGAATCTTCTTTTTGAACCTGACATGATCGCGGAAGGCCAGGTAAAGATTTCTCACACCAACAAGGGACAGAAAGCACATTACCGCAAGATGAACAAAGACCGAATTCCAGGAAAAGAAATGGATGATGCTGTGCACGCGGATCACATTTTTCGAATCGTTCACGATGGAAAGATCACCTGCAGACCAGTATTCAGTCATGGAAAGGTACTGTTCAACTAACCAGGTATTCTCACCGATCCCTGTCAGCAATTGTAGGTAATGACCCGGAGACTGAAAAAAAACGTTGTTAAGGTATTTTCCCTCTTTAAAGAACGTTTCACCGTCATGGCTGAGCTCGTCTACACCGTAGGTCTGTATGTGCAGAATGAAGAGAAGCAGTCCGGCTGAGATCTTGATCAGGAGTGCTGATGGCATAACCCAAGGCTTTAGATCCCCAACGCGGATCAGAGGGCTCTTGTAGGTGAAGTAAAGCAAGCCAACAACGAAAACTATGGAATAAATGATCACAACTGCAAAATTAATCATTTTAGATGGTCGAAATAGTCATTTTGTCCATCTGATGCGGTCACTTTGTCAGTTACAGTTGCATGGCATAGTCATTGAAAAGTGGTGAAGACAAATTTTAAGCTATGAGAACAGGACAGATCAATGTGCAGACGGAAAATATTTTTCCAATCATCAAAAAATTCTTGTATTCCGACCATGAGATCTTTTTGAGAGAACTTGTATCAAACGCTGTTGATGCCTCGCAAAAGTTGAAGGTGCTCTCATCGAACGGTGAATACAAGGGCGAGTTGGGTGAATTAAGGGTAGATGTGATTTTAGACAAATCAGCCAAAACACTCACCATCCGCGATCGTGGTATTGGAATGACGGCAGATGAGATTGATAAATATATCAACCAGATCGCTTTTTCCGGTGCAGAGGAATTCGTTCAGCAATACAAGGGCAAAGAAGGTGCTGAGCAGATCATTGGTCATTTCGGACTTGGATTCTATTCGGCTTTTATGGTGGCAGAAAAGGTTCAGATCCGTACCCTGTCGAGAGTAGAGGGTGCACAGGCCGTACAATGGGAAAGTAATGGATCACCGGAATTCACCATCACGGAGATCGAAAAAGAAGACAGAGGAACAGATATCATACTCTACATCGCTGACGACGCAGAAGAGTTCCTGGAAAAGAGCAGGATCGATGGGATTTTGAACAAGTATTGTAAGTTCTTGCCGATTCCGATCTTCTTCGACACGAAAACGGAATATATCGATTCACCTGAAGGGGAAAAGGATGAGAACGGAAATGTTAAACGAATTGCCATTCAGGTTCCCAATCAGATCAACAATACCACACCGGCATGGACGAAAGCGCCCGTAGACCTCAAAGAAGAGGATTACGCAACGTTTTATCGTGAGTTGTATCCAATGACCTTCGAAGAACCGCTCTTCCATATTCATTTGAATGTTGATTATCCTTTCAATCTCACGGGCATACTTTATTTTCCCAAAATAAAGGAGAATGTAGAGGTTCAGCGAAACAAGATCAACTTGTATTCAAATCAGGTATTTATCACGGACAGTGTTGCTGAGATCGTTCCCGAGTTCTTGACTTTATTGCATGGTGTGATCGATTCACCAGATATCCCCTTGAACGTTTCCCGTTCGTATCTTCAGTCGGATAGCAATGTCAAAAAGATCTCTGCTCACATTACGAAGAAGGTCGCTGATAAGTTGGCTGAAATGTTCAAGAAGGACAGGGTTGATTTTGAATCAAAATGGGAAAGCCTTCAGATCTTCGTTCAATACGGAATGCTTTCTGAAGATAAGTTTGCTGAAAAAGCAAAATCGTTCGCGCTGTTAAAAAGCACCGATGAAAAGCTTTACACGCTGGAGGAATACAAAGAGAAGGTTAAAATAGTGCAAACGGACAAGAATGAGAAAGTGGTTTTCCTTTATACCAACGATCCGGAAGGACATTACAGCTTAGTGAAGAAAGCAAAGGACAGGGGGTATGATGTCCTCCACCTTGAAGGACCACTTGCGCCTCATTGGATACAGAAACTGGAAATGGAAATTGAGGGCGTGTCCTTTGCAAGGATCGACGCTGACACGCTCGATAAGCTCATTCAAACTACAGAGGAACTTCCGTCCAAACTGAGTAGTGACGATGAGGCCAAATTAAAACCGATATTCGAGGAAACGGTCAGCAAAGACAAGTTTACGGTCAAATTCGAAAGTATGAGCGAAGAAGATGCCCCGGTTATTATTACACAACCTGAGTTCATTCGCCGTATGATGGAGCAGCAAAAGTTAGGCGGTGGTGGTTTCTATGGCGCATTTCCTGAAATGTACAATATGGTGATCAATGCCAACCATCCAAAAGTGCACCTGATTCTGGAAAAGAGCGAAGGAGACAAGGCGATTGCAGCCAAGCAACTCACTGATCTTGCGTTACTCTCTCAGGGCATGCTAAAAGGTAGGGCGCTGGATGAATTTATTGAACGAAATATCGATCTGCTTTCCTGATTTAACTTAATTTCGGAGGGGCAACAGCAGCCCCTTTTTTTTAATTAATACATAAGACTTTGTTTAAGTTCATTCTTGCGTTCGGCTTCTTCTTCCTTTTTGGAAGGAATTTTCTTGCAGCGATCATTGGTTTCATTATCGGTTCTGGAATAGATAATTACCAGCGTGTAATGCAGCAGGCCCGGGCAGACGGTGATGGCAGAATCAATCCCGAAGATCTTTATCGTTATTATCAACAACGTACCGGAATCAATGATGTCGCAACTATGCTGATGGCCCTTTCCGCAGCTGTAATGCGCGCCGACGGTAAAGTACTGAAAGCAGAGTTGGACTATGTTAAGGCCTTCTTTAATCAACAATTCGGACCCCGTTTCAGCGCCGAACATCTTCAGACCTTGAAGCGATTTCTGGATTCGGGCGATATTCCGCTGGACCAGATCTGCAGGGATATCCAAATGAGAATGCCTGAGGAGGTGAGGATCCAACTCATCCATTACCTTTTTGGAATTGCGAAATCGGATGGTACAGTTTCCGAATCTGAAATAAAAGTCATTGAGGATATTGCACAGAAGCTAAGAATTCCGCGCGTTGAATTCGAGAGCGTGAAGAATATGTTCTATCGAGACACCAATTCAGATTACAAAGTTCTCGGTATAGAGCCCTCAGCAAGCGATGATGAGGTTAAAAAGGCTTACCGTCAGATGGCGATCAAATTCCATCCGGACAAGGTAGCTCAGATGGGAGAGGAGTTCGAAAAAGGCGCCAAGGAGAAATTCCAGCAGATCCAGGATGCTTATGAAGCCATTAAAAAGCAGCGTGGATTCAAATAATGGTCCTGTTCAGCTTTTAATGTTGTGGTTTCCCGATCAGGAATAGTACCGGGATCTTAGCGAGGTCATACGCATTTTCTCGCCAATCTTTGATAGATAAGGTGCGTACACGTTGATCCGGGAGCGTTAGATTCGATGCAATACAGAGACGCGTATTATCACTTAATTCATTCAACAGGTCATCCAGTACGTTCATATTCCGAAATGGGGTGTCCATGAAGATATGAGTACTTCCGTTCCTTCGGCTGTCTGCCTCAAAATCCTTTAGTTTACGAACCCGTTCTTTTCTGTCCTTCGGAAGATATCCATGGAATGTGAAGTTCTGTCCGGAAAATCCGCTGCCCATAAGTGCCAGGAGGATCGATGATGGCCCCACCATGGGAAATACATGAATTCCACGTGATTGGGCTAGCGCAACCAACTCCGCTCCAGGATCGGCTACACCCGGACATCCAGCCTCAGAAATGACACCGAGATCATGCCCGTCTAGAACGCTTCTAAGCATTTTTTGCAGCTCTTCGATCGGAGTGTTCTTGTTGAGCACAAAGAACTCGCATGCATCTATCGGAAATTCACGGTCCATCTTTCGCAGTAACCTTCGCGCAGACCGGATATCCTCTACAGCAAAATGTCTAAGTCCTACTGCCGTTTGGGAAACTCCGGTCGGTATGATATCAATGGTCGTTTCACCTCCCAGCGTGTTGGGAATCAAATAGATCTTTCCTGTTGCCATTTTTCGATTTTCTCTATGATCTTGTCTGTAGCTTCGTTGAGCATATTGTATACGTCAATGAATCCCTGTTCGCCGCCGTAATATGGATCAGGAACTTCCATATCTTTATCTGGATACAAAACGTTCAGTATGAGGTCCACCTTTTGTCTGTCGGCCGCACTCCTCGCAAGCCGTAAGATGTTCTGTTTGTTGCTGCGGTCCATGGCGTAGATCAGATCGAAATCGTCGAAGTCTGACACATCAAATTTTCTTGCGCTCAATTCTTCCAGACTTACACCGAATTTTTTTGCGGTTGAACGCATTCTGCTGTCTGGTTTATCTCCAACATGGTAACCGGCAGTTCCTGCAGAATCTACAAAGACATTCAGCTGTCTTTCCTTGACCTTCTTACGGAGAAGACCATCGGCCATAGGCGACCGGCATATATTGCCCAAACAGACCATAAGGATTTTCATTCAATAAAAGTATAAAACAAAACTGTACCACTTCATTAATAATTGAGTTATGCGGTTTGATCAATAATAGCTGCTCAATATTCATTAATGCTTTTATTTCTCACTTTTTATTCAGTTCAATGCCAACTTCTTCCTACTTTACACGTTAAGAGTAATAAATAAGCACTTAATTACCAGCAAACAACATGAGACAATTAAAGATTACAAAGCAGGTGACCAACAGGGAGACAGCGTCTCTCGATAAATACCTTCAGGAAATAGGGAGGGTAGATCTGATCACTGCAGACGAGGAGGTGGAGCTGGCCCGACGCATCAAAGCGGGAGACAGGGCAGCATTGGAGCGGTTGACAAAAGCAAATCTGCGCTTTGTGGTCTCCGTTTCCAAGCAATATCAGAACCAGGGACTTTCACTACCTGACCTCATCAATGAGGGAAATTTAGGTTTGATCAAAGCTGCCGAGCGTTTTGACGAGACACGTGGGTTTAAATTCATATCGTATGCTGTTTGGTGGATACGGCAGTCTATTTTGCAGGCCTTGGCCGAACAAGCCAGGATCGTGCGACTGCCCCTGAACAAGATCGGAACGATCAATAAGATCAACAAGGCCTTCTCAGAACTTGAACAGAAATTCGAACGTCCGCCTTCAGCTGAAGAACTCGCGGAATACCTCGAATGCAGCGCTGAAGAGATCAAGCAGTCTCTTTCCAATACAGGTCGACACATATCAATGGATGCACCATTGGTGGAAGGTGACGAGTCTTCGTCCAGCATGTATGATGTTCTGCTGAACGATACGATGCCCGGACCTGATCGAGAGCTGGTCATTGATTCATTGAGAAAAGAAATAGAGCGATCACTTTCTACACTTACACCGCGTGAGGGAGACGTGATCCGACTTTATTATGGATTGAATGGAAAACACCCAATGACGCTTGAGGAGATCGGTGAGCGATTCGACCTTACGCGTGAGCGGGTAAGACAGATCAAAGAAAAAGCAATTCGCAGGTTGAAACATACCTCCCGAAGCCGGATGTTGAAGTCATACCTAGGTTAAGCGGGATCAACGTCGATTACCAGGCGAATGGATTTGTGTGAAGGAGTGCTGTAGAAAGTATCGATCAGATGCTGGAGGCGCTCCTTTACTTTTTTATCAGAAGCCTCCCGTTCGATCTTGACAATCAGGTGCTTCAGGAAAGTATTATTGATTTTTCGGACCACAGGATAATCTGGTCCGAGCACGCGTTCATGAAATACAGCACGTAGATCGACCGCCATCTGTGCAGCAGCAGCATCCAGAACATGCTCATCTTTGTGTTTTAGCGTAAGTCGAATGATCTTGTAAAAGGGCGGATAGAAGAAATTCTTCCTTTCAATGAGCTCACTGTTGTAAAAGCCGATGAAGTCATGTTCGATCACTCGGCGAATTACCCAGTGTTCCGGATCGCCTGTCTGAATGATCACGGTTCCTCTTTTGTATTTTCTTCCTGCTCTTCCTGCAACCTGCGACATCAGCTGGAATGATCGTTCAAACGCCCTAAAATCGACTCTATTTAGAAGGTGATCTGCATCCAGAATTCCGACTAGACTGACATTGTCAAAATCCAGACCTTTGGTGACCATTTGGGTACCGATCAAAATATCGATCTTACGGTTACCGAAATCGTTTAGGATCGTCTCGTAGGAATTCTTGGATCGTGTTGTGTCAAGATCCAGTCGTTGAATGGTTTTGTCAGGAAAGATCAACTGGAGTTCGTCTTCCACCTTCTCTGTGCCGAACCCAAGCATTTTCAGGCGGTTGCTTCCGCATGAATGACAGCTGCCCATGGGGGCAGAGACATGTCCACAGTAATGACATTTCAGTGAATTGGAATGTTTGTGATATGTCAGGCTAACGTCGCAATTCCTGCATTTAGGTGTCCAATTGCAGATCTCACATGACCAAAGCGGTGTGTATCCCCGCCTGTTCTGAAAGAGTATCACTTGCTCTCCCTTATTGAGTGTATCGCGAATGTGATCGATAAGAAAAGTCGTAAAATGCGATTGCATACTTTTATCGCGTCGCTCTTTTTTTACATCCGCGCAGAAGATCTCCGGTAAGTCAAGTCCTCCGAAACGCTCATCCAGGTTCACCAACCCGAATTTTCCATTTTTGGCATTGTAATACGTTTCCATACAGGGTGTGGCTGAACCGAGTATAACCTTTGCATCGTGAAGATGCGCCAGAACGACGGAGGCGTCGCGGGCATTGTATCGCGGTGATGGATCATGCTGTTTGAAGCTGCTTTCGTGTTCTTCATCTACGATTATGAGCCCGAGTTCCTGAAATGGCAGAAAAATCGATGAACGAGCGCCCAAAATAATCCTGAACCGATTAGGGTCGTTATGGAGTACATGGTTCCAGATCTCTACGCGTTCATTTTGATTGAAGCGTGAGTGATAAACACCGATCTGATCGCCGAAATAGCTGGATAGACGTTGTATAAGCTGCGTGGTCAAAGCGATCTCAGGCAGAAGAAAAAGGACCTGCTTTCCGAGATCCAGCTGTTCCTGGATCAGTTGCACATATACTTCAGTTTTTCCTGAGCCGGTAACGCCGTGAAAAAGTGTCACAACATGCTTTTCCATATTGATGTGGAGCTCTTCCAAACTTTTATTCTGAGCAGTGGAGAGCACCTTGAACTGATTTTCTCCGATTCCTTTAGTTGCGATCCTACCGGTTTCTCTGCGTTGGATTTCGATCAATCCATTTTTTGCCAGGGACTGTAGCGTGGAAGTCGAAACACCACTGTCAAGTATTATTTTTCGCTCAACAGGTTGCAGCAAGCCGTTCTGATAATTTCCCTCCTGAAGTATTTTAAGGAAGGCATCGAGCTGTTTTCCTGCTCCTTTCCGTTTTTCAAGTCGTGTGATCGCATCGTGTAGCACATCTTCATCCGATAGGTCAGGATGCAACTGAATACAAAGTTTTGTTTTGGGCGAAAATCGTTCATTGAGTTCCTCGAGTGAAATGATCAAGCGTTTATCGATCATTTCCTTTACAACCGGCTGAATGGTTTTAATCCCTAAAATCTCCGAGATCTCCTTTAGGTCAAGTGACTCCCTTACTCCTAAAACGTCAATGATCTTTTCCTGCTTTTCGGTCAGCTGAATTTTATCCGGATCGAGATCGGGATGAAGTACGATGCGTGTTTCACTGGCCAATTTGAAGTTTGCCGGTAAGGCGGCATTCATGACGTCACCGATCGGAGACATGTAGTAGCCTGCGATCCATTGCCAAAAGGCATATTGTTTCCTGGTGACGATCGGCTGATCATCTAAAACATGCTCGATATAACGTGCTTGGTGTTCTTTCGGAACACGATCATGAACTTCTGTAATAATTCCGGTAAGCAATTTCGATTTTCCGAAGGGCACGACTACCCTCAGCCCGGGACTAACAGAACTGCTCAGTTCATGAGGCACTCGGTAGGTGAATTCCTGATGTATGGGAACAGGAAGGACTACGTTCGCGAACAATGTTTGCCTGTCAGTCATGGCTTAAAGTTAAAAACTGCCATGAACATGGTGAATAAATGTGGAAAACTCGCGGTTTAATCGCAGTACCAGGATTGTGCCTGATCTGCAATGTGCTGGCTGCAAAAAAGCAGGCTCCCCGTTATTTGCCCTATGCAAAGCTCCTGAGTTGATTTTGTATTGATACATCGAACAAAGGGTAAACCGGGATCAAGGTAGAAGGGACGCGTGTAGGTCAAGGTGTTTCTGGATGAAAAGATTCCAATCACTCTCGCCTCACCAGAAATGGTTAGGTTGGTATAGGTAGGTTTGTTCTGTGCCAGAGAGGAACTTGGTTTGTTCACGCTCATGTAGTTGTATAACTCCTGAGAACCACCGGTAAAGATCGCACTTATGGATACGAATCTTCGCTGATCGATAAGGGGATCTTCCGTAACGTTTGCCTTGATCAGGTTGTAGAAAGTTTCCCCATTGGCAGTGAATGTTTGGTTCGTATTTTCTTCAACTTCCACTTCACCAAGATTCCAGTCAAAGGTTTTGAGTGTTGGTACACCGGAACGGTATTCATTGAAAGCGATCCTTAACTTCGCATTCATCACACTGGAGTTACCTACGGCTGCTGTTACGGCTGTTGGAATGTAAATACCGTTGTTGTCAACGAACTTGAATTGGAAATTCTGCGAAGATGTGGGTGATGAGATATCCTTGACCAATCTTGTCTCGCCATGTACCTGAATAGTTCCACCTTTCAAGGATAAATCAAGATGGTAGGTTGCTTCGTCGTTTAAAGGCTGTTGTCCGATGGTGTGAAAATAGTAGACCTTCTGCTGAGGAGCATAAAAAACACCGCTTTCTTTGTTGTCGATCAGGGTATCTTGTAATGTCCAAGTTCTCGTGGGAGTCGTCGACGAACCTATGTACTCTTTAACGGTGGCAACAAGGTCTGTAAAGTAGCTTGAGTCGGGTATTTGTGCGATGCTTGTAGCATCTCCCGGTCCGATGAAGGCACGATTGATCTTGATGAAGTGAATGGAATCCGATTGATCCAACAAACCATGCACGACCACGGTCTCCTTAAAGTCACCGGTCATATTCAGCTCCTCGCTGCATGAAGTGAGCAAAAGACCACAAAAAAGAAGTGACAGGAAATACAACAATTTTCTCATGACCGATCCGGATTGTTCGGTTCAAAGATACAATTAATATCCTTGCAGTGTAAGTTCAAAAAAATCAATAAAATGGATGGATGGATCAATGATCATTTGCCGTGATCAGCGTATCGCTCGTTCATTGAACAGTACATATCCATAGCTGATCTGAAATGAGTAAGGCCTGAACTGTTTTGGGAAATAGTTCACTGTGGCTCTCAAAGGACCGATGAATGAATGGTAAATCAGGGAGGTGGATGCCATGAAGGTATCACCCTTGAATGGTTTTGAGTAGGAAGCGGTTCCGTCCGGATTCTGGTTCAGTTGAACAAAGGGTTGATAGAAATAACCATCGAAACGGATGTCAAAATTCTTTGCAGGTGTAAAAATCACATTCAACCCAGCACCGATGTGCTGAGGTGAGCGGTATTCCGGAAGGAACCATGTTTCGGCGTCGGGAATGATCGAAAAGCTGGTCATGGCGAGTAGCGTTGCCGTATAATTGGAGAAAAGCGATTGGGAATTGAAAACTCCTCTTCCATGAATACCGAGATGAAAGAATTTGCTGTTGATCGGAAAACTTTGAAATTCAGTTTTGATATTGATCCATTCATGGTCTTTGAAAGCAATTTCATCCAAAGGTGAGGTAGAACCCGGGACACTGGCTTCACGACCGTTCACATAGCGCACTTTGAGTTGAAAAAAATGCCCACTGCTCGCGAACTGTTTTCTGTTGAGTGAATTCTGAACGAACTCCCAGCTTGCTGAAAACCCATCAAACGTCGTGAAATCAGCGGTATCCTTGTTGGTGAAGTTCTCTGATTGATAGTAATCATCTTCCAGGGCAAAGAATCGCACGTCGAATGTGCTTTTGGTCGTATTCGCTATGGGATGTTTGAACTTTACACCGTAATACATCTCATTTTGAACAAGGAACGAAGGTTTTACATCTTCAAAGAAGGTAGCAAAGCTGCGGAAATAATCCCAACGGTTCATCACAAAGTAGACTGATCCGGAAATGGGGTAGATGGACGGTACCTCAAGTGAAAAATCGGCCCTGGCTGAACCGTAAAATTTACCGAAATACGATTCTGCGTGAATTGAAGAAGCGATCTTCCCGACGGAATGGTAGGTAAGCCCCACATATCCCGTATTTACCGCACGTGAAGAGATGTGACCTCCAACGTCGAGACGGAAATCTTTCGCTTTTCGCACCTCGAGGTCCAGATTGTAGGTGCTGTCCGATTTTAGCGAAAGGGTCGGGTAGATGAAATCGATCTGCGGAGTAGCGTAAAGCCTGTAGTAGCGTCGTTCAACTTGGGCGGGATACAGCACTTCTTCTTTTCTGGATCGGATCATGGATGCCCTAGCATAGGTCATGTCCCTTTTGCGGCTGTTGTTATTGGAGATCGAACTGACATGCAACGCGGCAATCTTTTCTCTGAAAGCTTTTCTTCGCTCGAAAAGTTCTTCGCGGCTGATCTTTTTTTCGATGTGCGTCTCAATGGAATCCAGATACAGTTGAGCTGAGCGGTATCCGTCTTCGATGGCTTGTTTGACGGATTCAAATTCAAATGTGGTGACCTCCGTTTTTGGTTCAATGATGTATCCTGCCTCGCAAGGTAAATCGTAATTGGAATAGTAGACAAGCATGTTCGTTACCTGACTGATAAGACTTTCCTCTTCGGGTGGGGCAGCGTTGTAGGAAACATTGCTCCCAATGATATAGTCCGGATTAAATTCGTGGTACATTACATCTGCGGGAAAGTTGTTGTACAATCCTCCATCGAATAACAGGATCCCGTCCACTCGGATAGGGTTCAGGTAGAACGGAAAGGTCATGGAGGCTCTCACTGCCTGATTGAGATGACCATTCTTGAATACGATACTTTTCTTTGCGGCGATATCGGATGCTACGCATCTGAAAGGGACAAACAGCCGATCGAAATCATCGCCGTAACTTGCGCTGGTCGTACCGAGAAAAGACATCATCTGGTAGTCCAAAAAAGCAGAGGATGTGAAGTTCGTGGGCAGTGATTTGCTGAGGAGCGAATCTTTGGAAAAGGACAGATCGATCACACTAGAGTTGGGTTCATCCTCTCGATAGACGAAACGTTTGGCAGCGTCCAGCTGGCCTTTTGTCATCGTTTGAAACTCTTCACTCAGTACATAAGCTTCGATTTCTTCAGGGCTCCAGCCTATAGCATACATCGAACCAACAAGGGCTCCAGCGGATGTACCCGTGATATAGTCGATCGGTATTCCCCTTTCTTCGAGGGCTTTAAGCACACCGATATGAGAAAAACCGGTAGCACCTCCGCCGCTCAATACTAAACCAACCTTTTGTTGAGCCAATAAAATACCGGACGTTAAGAACAGGAAAAGCGAAAGATGCAGTTTTATTGAGCTCAAATTCTTTCTTTTGTGCAAAATTAAGTCTTAAGTGTTGAAAGAACCAAAAAAGAAAGCGATTTCGGGATTACCTGAAGGAGATTTGAAAATAACTCTGAAAACCTTCTATGGTCTTGAAGAAGTGCTGAAGCAGGAACTCATCGATCTAGGATACAAGGATGCCCAGGTTTTGAACAGAGCTGTGCAGCTCAAAGGTACTTGGAAGGATGTATATCGCTTGAATCTCTATTCGAGTTGTGCGATTGCTGTACTCGTGACCGTTGCGGAATTCAGGATCAGGGAAGAAAAGGATCTTTACAGGAATTGCATGTTGGTAGACTGGACCGGTCTTTTCTCCAAGGAGAAGACATTTGCGGTCAAGGGAGCAGTGTTCTCTACGATCTTTAAGCATTCACAGTTTCCTTTTTTACTTGTTAAAGATGCCATAGTAGATACGTTTCGGGATAGAACGGGCGATAGACCGGACGTTCATGTAAAAACGCCTCAGGTACTGTTCGATCTCTATGTACGTGAAGATCAAGTGACGATCAGCGTGAATACGAGTGGAAGTCCACTTTTTCAGCGTGGTTATCGCGAATCATCCGGTGAGGCTCCATTGAACGAAGTCGTTGCCGCTGGTCTGATCCGAATGTCGGGATGGGACAGAAGAAGTCCGTTCATTGATCCCTTTTGCGGTTCGGGCACGCTGCTCATTGAAGCTGCTTTTTTGGCGACAGGTATTCCGTCGAATATTGAACGTCAGCATTATGCTTTCAAAAATCTGAAGAATTTCGATCCGGAATTATGGGAGGAGCTTCTTGCCTCCGTTCCTAAAAGGGTAGTGGGACTTCCTTGCAGGATCGTTGGGTCCGACATTAGTGATGAAATGATACTCAAAACCAGAAGAAATCTTAGAGCGCTTCCCTTCGGACGATTTGTAGAAACGCATTCCGGTCCCTTTGAGTCATTTAAAGTTCCGGAGGAATATGGTATTATGGTGAGCAATCCACCATACGGTGTGAGAATGGGGGATGATATCGCAGAACTGTATGAACGACTCGGTACCTGGATGAAACATGCGCTTCAAGGTTATTCCTGCTGGATCCTTTCATCCAGTGAAGAAGGATTTAAGTCAATTGGATTGAAACCTGACAAGAAGATCAAAGTATTCAACGGTGAGCTTGAATGCAGTTTCCGAAATTTCGGTATCTATGTAGGGTCAAAAAGAACAGTCACAGATCCCGAAATCTGACAATAGAGTTTTAGACGGGCAAAATTGTAATAATCGATCTAACCTCTCTTTGAAATTTCGAGATTTTTGTAGGTTCAAGAAGAGATAAAAACAAAGGAGTTACTTTTAGATCTTTATTCCCACGTTTCCTTAGAATTCTTCTTCCAAAAATTCTTTGCATATTCAACGAATGGATCTCCGTCTTTGAACCCTTTTATTTCGGTTATTTCACCTCCGTAGGTATCCGCTTCAGAAATTTCAATTTTGGATTCACCCTTAATTTGATGTTTTTTCGATCCTTCGTACATTATAAGCGTATGTTCGCTCGGATCTACTCCACCGCGACAGGCAGATCGATACATTGTCCAAATCTCTCCAATTCCATCTTTATTCAAATCTGTAATGTGAAGGCTTTTCTTGATGAAACTTAGTGTCAAATCAACAGGGCAATTTTCCACAAAGTCAGATACAATCCAAGACAATTTGTAATAGCCCTCGTTTTCAGAATAATGATAACAATTCAAGTACCTGGTTTTACCATAAAACTCCCCTTCGGGGTCATTTTGTTCTACAATATTGGTGAGTGTGGTAAAGGTGATATGTGAACCGATCGCGTCTTTCCATTTGATAAACTCGATTGGCTTGCCTTTGAATTTGAAATGAGTAGTTATAAATTTTGAATCTACATTTTCTAAAACGATTGCTGGCTTCTTTTTGGAAACGTCCACCAAATTCACGTTTTGATCTGCTTTCGATTCAGTATTCTTTGTCGACTTTTGAATAGAATTATCACAGCTCAACAAAAGAATTGAGCCACACAGTATGAAGATCAAATTATTGATATTTACCAACTTGATGGTCAACAATTACCTTTTTCCGATCTCAACATACTCCCGAGATGTATATCCCGTGTAGATCTGTCGCGGTCTTCCGATAGGCTCCTTGTTCTCGGTCATTTCTTTCCATTGTGCGATCCATCCCGGAAGTCGACCAAGGGCGAACATAACGGTGAACATTTCGGTTGGTATACCTAACGCTTTGTAAATGATCCCCGAGTAGAAATCAACATTCGGATAAAGGTTTCTTGCTTTGAAATATTCATCTTCAAGCGCCACTTTTTCCAGTTTTTTCGCGATATCCAACATTGGGTCATTGATTCCTAACTTTGTCAGCACATCGTCACAAGCTTTCTTGATGATCTTCGCCCGTGGGTCAAAGTTCTTATAAACGCGGTGTCCGAAGCCCATCAATCGGAATGGATCATCTTTATCCTTCGCCTTTGCGACCCACTTGTCGACGTCTCCGCCATCGCTGTGGATCTTCTGAAGCATTTCAATAACTTCCTGATTTGCACCTCCGTGTAGAGGCCCCCAAAGTGCTGAAATACCTGCTGATATCGTAGCGTATAAGTTCGCTTGCGACGATCCTACGATCCGCACAGTCGACGTTGAACAATTCTGCTCGTGATCGGCGTGAAGGATAAGCAATTTATTCAGCGCATCCACAACCACCGGATCGACCTGATAATCCTCGGTCGGCATGGCAAACATCATGTATAGGAAATTCTCGCAATAATCGAATCGATTCTTTGGGTACATGAATGGGTGGCGCATAGCGTTCTTGTAAGACCAGGCAGCCAGAGTAGGTAATTTTGCCAGTAAGCGGTGAATGGTTAGGTCTTTCGCCTCAGGGCTTCTGTTCGGGTCAAGCGATTCAGGGTAGAAAGTAGAGAGTGAGCAGATCATTGAGGAAAGAACACCCATCGGATGCGCTTTCGCAGGGTAAGCCTCAAAGAATTGCTTCATGTCCTCATGAACGAGCGTATGCTTAGTTATGCTGTTGCGGAAAGAGTCAAGTTGTGCTTGTGTAGGAAGTTCACCATAGATCAACAGATAGGCGACCTCAAGAAAGCTTGCTTTTTCTGCGAGCTGTTCGATGGCGTATCCACGGTAATGCAAGATCCCTTCTTCTCCGTCAAGGAAAGTGATCTTACTCTTCGTAGCTCCGGTGTTTTTGTATCCCGTATCCAGTGTAACGTAACCTGTAGTGTCACGGAGCTTCGAAATGTCGATCGCTTTTTCGTTTTCTGATCCGATCACTACCGGGAATTCGTAAATAGTTCCTTCCAGTTCAATTTTCGCAACTTGGCTCATTGTGTATGTTTTTGAATGTCTGTTGTTTTGTGTGCCTAAATTAACAAACAATTTCAATTTTCAGTTGTCCTGATGCAATTATTTTTAAGCATCGATGGGTGTCTTTGAAGACTTTCCGCTTTCGGTTTTTTCAGAGATTTTCTACCGTGTAATTCAACATCATTGTAAACAGATGATTACGAGTGTTTCCGCCGTAAATACCGTGATTTCTGTTCGGGTAGATGAACAAATCGAACTGTTTGTCTGCCTTTACCAGGGCATTGATCATTTCCATGGTGTTCTGGTAATGAACATTGTCATCGCCTGAGCCATGGATTAGAAGGTACTTGCCTTTAAGTTTATTCACAAAGTTGATCGGTGAGTTGTCGTTGTATCCGCTTTCGTTTTCTGCCGGTGTGCGCATGAAACGCTCGGTGTAAATATTGTCATAGAATTTCCAGTTGGTGACCGGTGCAACAGCGATGGCCATCTTAAACTGATCGGCACCTTTTGTGATTGCGAGGGAGGACATGAATCCTCCGTAGCTCCATCCCTGAATTCCAATCCTGTCTGCTGCAATGAATGGCATTTCCTGAAGTTCCTTAGCCGTATTGATGATATCTTCTGTTTCAAGCTTTCCCAGCTGTAAATAGGTGCTTTTTTTGAATTCAGCCCCTCGGTACATCGTACCTCTCGGATCGACCGAAACGATAATGTATCCTCGTTGTGTCAGTAGCTGGTGGTACATGTAGTCGGAACCGTCCCAGCTGTCTGTGACCTCATTGTGTCCAGGGCCTCCGTAAACGGTCATGTAAACAGGATACTTTTTAGACGGGTCGAAATTCTTAGGCTTGATCATCCATCCATTGAGCTGGTGGGTTCCAAGATCAAATGTCATGAATTCTTTCTTTCCCAATTCATATTTATTTAGCTTTTCACGCAGTTTCTTATTGTCTTCTAGTACAGCGATCTCTTTTCCGGTATTGTCGCAGAGACTGTAAACGGGTGGAGTATTCGCATCTGAATGGGTTTTAACGAAGTAGCGCATGCCGGATGTAAACTCTGCGTCATTGTATCCTGATGTTTCACTGAGTAATGCCTTGTCATTCCCATTGATCCTTATCCGGCTTAAGATCTTGGTGATCGCACTGTTTTCTGCGGAAGAATAGTAAATGTATTCATTCTCATTATCAATTCCATAGAGCTCTATGACGTCCCAGCTTCCTTTTGTAATCTGTGTCATCGTTCCATCAAAACCAAGACGATAAATGTGATTGAAACCATCGGCTTCACTGGTGCGAAGGAGTGAATTGTCATCCTTTAGTACGGTGAGATTGTTGTCGATCTCGACATAGGCAGATGAGCGTTCCTCGTAAAAAACGTTTACAGTTGGCTTTTTCGAGGTGGCATCGTACAAGTGATAACGCAACAAATTCTGATGCCGGTTGAGGGTTTGGAGAATCAGTTTGTTTGAGGTGTTTGACCAGGTTAATCGGGGGATGTATTCATACTCTCCAAGCGCTATGGTTGAAAGCTTACCGCTCTTGATGTCCAAAACATGTGCAGAGACCTTTGAATTGTCTTCACCGGCCTTAGGGTATTTGAAAGTGTACTGTTCGGGATACAGCTCATTGTTGTAATACGTGAGTGAGAATTCCTTTACTTTCTTCTCGTTGAATTTGAGGAATGCGATCTTCTTACTGTCGGGTGACCAATCGTAGGCCTTGGTAATTCCGAATTCTTCTTCGTAAACCCAATCTGTCGTACCATTGATCACTTTGTTCGTTTTTCCATCATAGGTCAGCTTACGTACTTTGCCGGATTGTAGATCTTTAACGAATAGATCATTCTTGTAAATGAAGGATACTTTGGTCCCATCGGGAGAATATTCTGCCAGTGTTTGTGGTGAACGGTCGCTGTCAAGTGGCTCTATTTTTTTTGTCTTAAGGTCGAGAAGATAATGCACTGCAACATAACTTCTGCGGTAAATGCTCTCCATCTTTGTCATGATGAGGATCTTTGATTCATCTGAATTGAATTCATATTCCTGAATGTCGATCGGTTGGCCATTGAGTGTCAGTTCGTCGGCAGAAACGAGTACTTTTCCTTCGCCATTGCTATCCGTGATCTTGTGCATGGTGATCGTGACTTTTCCATCTTTTTCGCTGATCTTGGTGAAGTGTATGCCGTCATTCATGGATCTGAAACCGCTTACACCCGCAGTTCTGAATTCACCCGTTTTCCAAATACTTTCAACAGTGATCTGTCCGAATGTGAATTGGGAAAGAAATAGAAGTACACACAATATTCTCATAGTTGCTGATTTGAACGCTAAATATACAAAACAAAAAAGCCACAGGATTACCCGTGGCCTGAATAGTTGTTTTACGGCTTTTATCGAATGATCACACGAATCGTGGTATCACCGACCTTCACAAAATAAACACCGTTATTGAGGCTGATCTGAGGATTCTTGGTTGAAATGACCAATTGTCCCAGTGTATTGTAGACGCGAATATTTTCTCCTTTGGTGTTCACTACATTGATCACTTCAGACGATGGATTTGGATAAACTGTAACTTTCACAGCCTCGTTTTCACCAATTGATGCTCCCGATAAGAGTTCGACATCGTTGGCGTCACGCGGAAGAACTTTGTATGTTGCGAAAGAATGCGTCATAACACCTGTCACATTGTATAAATTGCCAACAACTGGAGCTGGGGTAGTTGCATAAAGAAAGTCATCCACATTGGCAATTCCTGAACCGTCATTGACAGTCCATTCGTTGAAGCCATTAGGTACCGCAGTGCATGTGGCATTCGATACTTTGACCAGAACGCTTTCATACATTTCTGAATTAACTCCCGTTGTCGAAAGATTGAGCGCAGGGTAGGCAGTAAAAGATCCTACGTTCGAAAAGTTTGATACGGCTGAGATCTGCGTAGCTTTCTCCGTGCTTCCTCCAGGTGCAAATTCACCTACTGTTCCTGTAACGATCACACTATCACCGATTGCAACGACATTATCACCGAAATCGTACACATAAATTCCGCTCCACGCAGCAGCAGCATCCTGGATCCAGAAGCCACTACCGGTTTTGATTGCTGAAACACGTCCCCCTACGGTTACATTCATTCCCAGCATGTCAGACTGATCACCGGATGTTGTAGTCTGAACTTCTGCAATTGTAGTCAGGGTAGGTGCAACGAATTCTCTTACCTCAACATCGTCAATCTCCCAAGTTGCGGCACCCTGAGCAGTTGTACTGGTGTATACGAAGGCTACGTAAACACTGGTTGAACCGATGTAAGTGCTCAGATCTACGTCACCCGAATTAACGAAAGTAAATGTTCCAGGCGACCAGGTAACTGAAGACGAAATATCCGTCCATGTGGCAGCAGATGGAGCTCCTGTACCGCTGTAATCCGTCGAAACCTTCACTGCGAGAGCAGGTCCGTTGAAGTTCTTGGCATTGTCGAAGTTGAGTACTGGATTGCTGGCGCCGGAAAGATCGAAAGATGGTGTGATCATCCAAAGTTCACTGTTGTCAGCCGACATCCCGTTCCATCCTGTGGCTTTCGCATAGTAATTGGTACCTGTTCCTTGGTTGGATGTTGCCCAATTGTAGGTTCCTGGATTGCTGGTGACAACCTGGGTAGTCCATCCACCTGAAGTGATGGACATGTCTTGAAAGTCTTTTAACGGTACATACTGCGCATTGGCTGCAAGCGTAACAAAGGCGGATGTAAGGAGTAGTATTCTTTTCATAATTTATATGTTTTGGTATTATTTAATCTTCAACGAGGATCTCATCGATCTCCCAGGTGCTGCCACTTGAGGAAGTTCCTGTGTATTTGAATGCAATATGCGTGGAGCCGGAAATGTATGATGTCAAATTGATCAATCCTGAGTTAACCCATGACCATCCTCCGCTTGAAAGTGTTACCGTAAGTGGTGTCCAGGTTGCTGTGGAGGGTGCGCTCACACCATCGTAATTAGTGGATACCCATACAGTTATTGGATCTCCGGTGTAGTTCTTTGCATTTTGAAAACTAAACATCGGGGAAGTCGCTCCGGTAAGGTTCATAGCAGGTGAAATCAACCAAGATTCACATGCTGTATTGGCTCCACCGCTGTAATTCGTGATCATCCCGTAAGCTGAACCAAATTGAGCACCCTGAGTATTGGTCGTCCAGTTAACGCCACCCGAAACCATCTTAACTGTCCAGCCACCAGATGTGATGTTCTGGTCTTCAAAATTCTTGTTCAAATAAACCGTAGGCTGGCAGGACGTATTCGGTAAATTGATGTCGGATGTTCTTCTGAGATAAAGCTGTTTGTCTGCATTGTATTGACCAACTACTGCCACTATGGTCCCGTTTCCGGCAGGAATGGTCGAGGAAGCAAAGTTGGCATAACCACTAGTGCGCATCAGCACCGTGCTTCCCCCGCAGTCCAAAATGTTGATGTTCTTCGATGATTGGGTTGCAGCATCCGCAAAGGTTGTTCCGATGTCCGTATTGCTGAATTCAACATTACTCAACTTAACCAGCATACCCTGAAGTGAAGGATCGGCGATCACCTCATCTATGGTAGCATTTTTAGGTGTCACAGCAACATTGGTTGCAAGCTTTACGATGTTCTTGTCTACATCCACAGAATCCAGCTGTAACATGCCGTTGTATTCACTCAGGATAGTTCCGTTCAGGTTGATCCGAATGGAATCACCTTCGTAGAGTCCACCTGCGGCTACAAGACGCACATTGAGTCCTGAGGTTCCATCAGTGACATACACATTCTTATAAAGATTCCCCGAAGTCTCGTCGGCTGTCACCACACAGTAAAGGTTGGTATCCCCAGCTTCAAAATGCAACGGAGTTCCGGTATATAGACCACGAAGTTCCGTAACATTCAATTGAGCGCTTTCCGGGATCACATTCATGGGTGGATTGTCGATCTCCTTGCGGCATGCCAGGATAGACAATGAAATCACCCCGAGTAGTACGAAAGATAAAGAGTGTAGTTTTTTCATTTTCACTTGTTATTTAGAGTTGATAGGTGATCATAGCGAAATAGGATGTTCCGAACATGTATCCATACTTTGGCGGAAACTTATTGATATTGTTCGAATCATAGCGCAATTGTTCGAATCCGCCTGTCCTGAATTTTGTGTTGTTCAGCACGTTATTGATAGTACCAGAGATCCTGAGGTATTTTCCTTTGATCCGGAAAGAGGCGCCAAAAAACACATCAAGGGTATAATTGTTATCGAAGAACTTGTTCTCTTTGAGATTGTGGATGACGGTCTCACCAACTATCTCCTCCCATTGCGGATCATCCATGACGTATTTTCCTACTGCTTCTGCGGTCCTTCGGTCCGGATTCGGATCGATGTAGATGTCTGTGAAATAATTGAAACTTGTACCAGCAAACCAAAACTTTGGAGAGTTGTATTTCAATCCGATCGATGCGGCCGTTTGTGGCATTCCGCCGATGTGGTAGTTCTTTAGATAAACAGTCCTTCCTTCTGCCAATACCTCAGACGAATTATCCACGGTTATTGTTGCCTCAGGACGCGAATTGTAGAGGAATTGACCCGTACCGAACACTAAAGTGGTCACCCAGTCTGTGCCGATGTTCTTTTCAACGCCAACTTCGATTCCTGAAAAGAGCTGATCGACATTGGTCATGGTGTAGTTTACGAAATTCCGGTATTCTTCGTGATAGAAGCTCTGGGCGTAGGTTCCGTTGTTGACCAAAGAATAATAAGCGGTTGCTCTTCCTCTGAGACCGGGATATCTTACTACATAATTGAGATCTCCCGAAATGATTTCCATACTGGTCATTCCCTCAACAACGTTGTCACGCGTCCTTGGTGAAACGTACACATTTCTGCTAAAAGGTGCTCTTGTCTGGTAAATTGCATTGGCTGTGATGAAGTGTCGACCAGTCAATTTGTAAACCAATCCCCCTTTGATTCCGTAGTTGAAAAAGTTGTGTTTTTCACCTATACCACCTGAATTATTAAAGCGGCCATTTTCCCAGACTCCTTCACGGAAGAACGTGGTATGTGATAGATTAATGGCAGCAAACCAATCGATCTTTTCTCCCTGATTTTTAATCTGTGTGAAGATATCCTGGGTGTAGACATGCATGTTGTAGTTATATCCAAATTTCTCACCTTCCGCTACCAATCGGTTAGGGATCTCCGTGTTGTTCTGGGCGGCATTCTGGTCTAAGAACATTTGCTCTGCAAACTGATCGACATCAACCCAGTAGTCTCCGCCCAATAGATCGGTAAGCACTTTGAAATTGCGGCTAACGTAGCGGTCGATATTCAAACCGGTCGATATCAGTCTTTTTTCATTCAGCTTGAATTCGTGGATGGCATTGAAACCAAATTGAAGCGGATCAACCCGGTACTCCTCAACAATGTATTTAGAGCGGTTGAAGGTCACATTATTCCCCGCGATTCCATTGGCGTTTTCCTGAGTGTACAGATTCTTGTAGTTAGCATTATACATCTCATCCCAGTTGATCTGACTGACGTTGGGATCAGTGCCCCATGCTTCTGTAAGTTGTTGGAATCGAACAGGATCCTTCTCCGCATAGAAGCTGGGGAGATTGCGGTAATAATCCGGTCTTGGGTCCGGCGCATCGTACCAGTTCAGGTTCGTATTTCCTGTGCGACCAAACGTTGCGTAGATGGCTGAGTTCAGCTTGTGTCGTTTGTTGGGTGTCCAGTAATGATTAAGAAAGACCGAAGGCCGGTGATTATTGCGTTCTCGGGCATTGCGCTTCACTTTTTCACCTGAAGTTCCTTCTGTTTGGTATCCCCAGAATGGATTGTAGAAGTTGTTGCCTGTGAGGTCAAAGGCCTCTTGCACAGCTATTCCGGCGCGACCCTGAACCGTTGGAGCTCCAAAACCAACCAGACCAAGACTGTGTTTATTGTTCAGTTTCTTCTCCAAAGAAAGGAAGTAGCTTCCTCCGTTGAAATAGGTGCCGTCCACATAACCTTCATCGCTCCATCTGAACGAACCTGATGCGGTGAAGGCCCAACCATTGTTCAACAATCCAGTTGAATGCGTTAGCATCACTCTGTTGCGGTAAGTACGGTTTGTTGACGCGTAGCTGAAACGCGAACCCTTCCGATCTTCAGATGCCCGCATGTCCATATTGGTGTAACCACCGATACCACTGAATGTATAGTTGGATGATCCCAGTCCAATACCAGCTTCCGGGTAGCGCGTCACGTCGTTCAATCCTCCCCAGAATGAGAAAATTCCCCAACCGAGTTCTGGATCGTTCATCGGAACTCCGTTGATCAAAACGGTGTAATGATCTGACTCCAATCCGCGGATCTGGTAACGTGCGTTACTGAAATTGAATCCTGCGGTTGCCGCAAAGACGTCACGAGAAGATTGTAACAGTCCCGAAATGTCCTGATTCTGAGCATCCGATTCAAGATCGTCAGCCGTTATACTGAAAATAACGACCTCAGCAGTATCCTGCACATTTTTCGTGGTGTCTGCAACCTGCGCTGTTCCTGATACAGACTGAATGAGGATAAGCGCTGAAATAATTTTTCGCATGATAATTGCTGTCAAATAATGTTACAAAAGTAGGCTAAATTTCATTCATGCCCGGACATTTTGAGTATAATTTAAACTTAATCGGTTAAGTATTAAACTGCTGTTAAATTGAGGGCTTTAATCAGTTTTTATTCGTTATTTTGTTGCTATGGGATCTAAACGTTTTTTATTTGTTCTTTTTCTCTTTTACGGTTCGGCTTTTGGTCAGGAATTAAAGCAAGGAAAGGAGTATAATGTAGTTTGCGTTGCGTTTTACAACCTTGAGAATCTCTACGATACCATTGTTGATCCTGATCCGAATAAAACGTTGCAGGATGATTTCACCCCGTTGGGCGATAAACGATTCGATACGCAACGTTACCAGCAGAAGCTTGAAAACATGGCAAAAGTTATTGCTGAATTGGGAACTGAAAGTCAGCCGGATGGTCCAGCAATACTCGGTGTTTGTGAGATCGAAAACCGTCTTGTACTGGAGGATCTGGTGAAAATGCCTGCAATCAGCGGTAGAAAATACAAGATCGTACATTATGATTCCCCGGATAGAAGGGGAGTAGACGTGGCGCTGCTGTATCAGGAAAAGTATTTTAAATACGAATCTTCGGCCTCTTATGTTCTGACCAACCCTGAGGATAGTTCATTCTTTACACGCAGTCAACTATTGGTATCCGGTGAGATCGGAGGTGAGGATTTCCATTTTATGGTTGCACACTGGCCATCGCGAAGAGGGGGAGAAAAGCGAAGCAGACCGCTCAGGATGCTGGCGGCCGAGCTGGGTTTGCATGTCATGGATTCAATAAAGAAGACAGATCCCGCAGCGAAGATCGTTTACATGGGTGATTTGAATGATGATCCGGTTAGTTTCAGCATCAAGAATGTCATCAAGTCTGAAGGAGACATTTCTCAGGTTGAGTCCGGAGACTTTTTCAATCCAATGGAAAAATTGTACGATCAGGGTATTGGGACACTGGCATATAGAGATAACTGGAACCTCTTTGATCAGTTTATCTGTACGTCTGCACTAGTGGAAAAAGGGGGGGATTTCTCCAATTACAAATATTACAAAGCCAAAGTATTTAATGCACCGTATCTTAAGAACTCCTCGGGAAGCTTTGTAGGATATCCGTTTCGAACGTATGTCGGTTCCACATGGCAGGGAGGCTACAGCGATCACTTTCCAGTATATATGTATCTAGTTAGAGAGAAATAACATGAAAATACGTTCGGGTTTTTTACTTCCAATACTGGTTCTGTTCCTTCAAGGTAAAGTCGTTGCGCAAGATACCATAAAGGTGATGTGGTACAATGTGCTCAATTACCCTGATATCAATTCTGCTCGGATCAGTTATCTTCAAACAATAGTGCAGCACGTGAAACCGGATGTATTTGTAGTTTGCGAGTTGACATCAGCATCTGGGGCATCCAATATACTCAATCAAGCATTGAACGTCGGTACATCCTCTTATGCTATGGTCAACTATGTCAACAGTCCTGATGATGAGAACATGCTCTATTACAATACGGAAAAGTTAGGTTTTGTGCGTCAAGAGGAAATCACGACCTCGCTCAGGAATATCAATGAATATGTGATGTATTATAAGGATCCAAGTCTTACCAGTACATCGGACACCGCATACCTGTACATGTATGCCTGTCATCTTAAAGCCGGCAATACCTCACAGGATGCAGCGGAAAGAGCTGGTGAAACTGCAGTTTTGAGAAGTTACTTGAATACGCGTCCGTATGCCGAAAACACCATTGTGGGTGGCGATATGAATATCTATTACAGCTCTGAAACCGCCTATCAAAATCTTGTTGGTCCCACTCAGGCGAATCTCCATGACCCGATCGGTCCGGGAAACTACCATGCTAATCCTGCATTTGCGATCCATCATACGCAAAGTACACGGATCGATCAAATTGACGGAGGCTCTACCGGTGGAATGGATGATCGCTTCGATATGATGCTGTTTTCTGATGATGTTCTGTTTGGCCAGAAAGGAGTTCAGTTCATTCCCGGATCGTACAGGGCGATCGGCCAGGACGGTAACCATTACAATATGGCGTTGAACACGCCTGTCAATAATTCTGAACCTGCCAATATCATCAACGCCCTATACTACATGAGCGACCACCTTCCGATCTATATGGAATTACTGGTCGGTGAAACGGTCGGAATGAACGAGTCACTCGATAAATTCGACAAAATCACACTGCATCCAAACCCGGCGAATGATATCCTGACTGTAACGACTGGAGGGTTCGGTGCCCTAGAAATTGCGCTTTCAGACATGACGGGCCGTACGCTTGATACGTTTAAATCGACAAGTGAAACAACTGTAATGGATGTTTCAGGTCTTTCTCCAGGCTATTACACGTTAACTTTTACCGGGACAAACGTAAAGGTAGTTAAGCGGTTGATGATCCAGTGATGCGACTTCTCGTCATTTTAGTACTCCTTCTTTCAGCGGGTTGCTCTTCTCGGATCCTCACGGTGAGTTCTACTTCAACTGAGGTAAGATCTACAGCATCATCAGTTGATACCTTGAATGCCTTGTACGTACTGATCGAACCCTACAGAGATTCAATGAACGATCAAATGGGAGAGGTTATCGCTAATGCTGATCAGGATTTTACCGTCAGGCGAAGGCCTTCCGGAAATTTGAATAATTGGGTAGCCGATGCAGTACTTGCAAATCAGATCCGGAACAAGCGCCTTTCAGAACCTGTCTTTTGCCTGTTGAATAACGGGGGAATCCGTTCTGCTATTCCGAAGGGAATAGTGACCATTGGTGACATTTACAAGGTTATGCCGTTTGATAACGAGGTGGTATGGGTTCGTCTCCCGCTAAAAGCACTGAAAGATATCCATTCGTATATCCTTGAAAAAGGGGGGGAGCCGATAGCGAATGCGCTTGTCACTAAGGACAGCCTGATAATGAACGGTTTATTGGAAAGACATACCCACTTTCTCGTGATCACATCTGACTACTTGCTCAATGGTGGCGATAATATGACTTTTTTCAGGCAGGCTGTCGAAAAAACGCCCACAGGAATGCTGATCAGAGATGTGCTCATTGAGGAAGCAAGAAGTCAGGGAGTGCTTATTGCCGATACAACCAACAGAATGCGATTCCAGGAATGAAAAGACGTGATTTTGTAAGGAATACCTTTGTTTTGGCGGGCGGATTCATCGTAAGTCCTTCAGCGCTAACTGCGATGCCATTCGGAAAAAAGGAGAGAAAGATCACCATTCTACATACCAACGATACCCATTCAAACATAGATCCTTTGCCTTCCAATCATCCTAAATTTCCGGGAATGGGAGGTGTTGAAAGAAGATCAGCCATTATCAATTCAATACGTGATACTGAAGAAAATGTGCTCGTTCTGGATGCCGGAGATATCTTTCAAGGTACTCCTTATTTTAATCTTTTCGGCGGCATTCTCGAAATGAAGGTCATGTCAGCCATGGGTTATGACGTTGCGACAATAGGAAATCATGATTTCGATGGTGGACTGGAAGGTTTTTTGAAGGCGAGTGAATATGCCCAATTTCCTTTTGTATGCTCCAATTATGATTTTTCCGGAACGATTCTAAAGGACCGCACTGTGCCTTCAGTAGTTATTGAAAAAGGAGGACTAAAAATTGGAATTCTGGGAGTTGGAATTGAATTGAGGGGTTTGGTGCCGCAAGAAAAGTATGGAAATACCGTTTTTCTCGATCCAATAGCTTGTGCAAATCGGGAGGCAGCAGCCTTAAAGAAAAAAGGTTGTGAGCTCATTATTTGCCTATCTCATCTTGGTTATTCCTACAAGGACGAGAAAGTATCGGACCTCCAGCTGGCGAGGTGTAGCCGGGATATTCACCTGATCATAGGAGGACATACCCATACATTCTTGGAACGACCAACAGAAGAAACGAATTTGGACGGACAAACCGTGCTGATCAATCAGGTTGGTTGGGGTGGAATTCAGCTCGGAAGACTCGATTTTTTGATTGAAGAAAAGATATTTTCAAGGAAAGATAGTCTTCGTGTGCAATAATTCTCTAACCTTTACATTTTAGATTACGTTAGTTGTTTATCAGACAAAATCCGAATTATGTTAAAACAAACGTTCTATTGTATATGTACTCTGGTCACGCTGACCGGATATACCCAAGAGGAAAAGATCATAGTTATTGACCGTGGTGAGCGCGGTAGGACCAAGGAGAAAAGAGAGCAGAAATTAGTGGACAACGAGTATGTCATAAAGTTCAGTCCACTTCAAATGGTGATGGGAGAGATCAATCTTGGTTTTGAAAAACGGATCAACGAACTTTCCAGTGTAGAGTTTGAACTGGGCCCAACACTTTCGGAGGTAGGTTTACGGGTTACTGATGACCATTTTGCGTCAGACCCTTTTGGAAATTCGATCAACCGAACGACACGCATGGGATTATTCGCTTCCGCAGGCTACCGGTTCTATCCAATGGACAATACGCTGGTGCTGAATAATTTTTATGTTTCGCCTGTCTTCAAATACAGATTGTTCAACTTTTTTATGGAAGACTATTCAGGTAACCTTAGTCGTGTCAAGGGGGCAGTGAATCAAGGAATGTTCACTTTTAATTTTGGTTATCAGAAATGGCTTTCAGACCATTTTTCCCTGGATATGTTTGGTGGACTGGGTCTTTGTTTTGAGTCCCATCGTGAATATGACATGATCGCAATCTACGATGG
>Ga0315902_10001015_pt1 | contig 46075 bp, 78 predicted proteins | sample LakEriMetagenome_9_FD_203523 | JGI IMG/M metagenome (GOLD analysis project Ga0315902, IMG submission 203523) | Freshwater fungal communities from buoy surface, Lake Erie, Ohio, United States - Buoy 12 MA117 | ecosystem: Environmental > Aquatic > Freshwater > Lake > Lake biofilm | place: USA...
AACAAAAAAACGGCTACTTGGTTAATGACTCAATGTCTGTGCCAATTGCGCAAGACAACTCTGATTACCAAGCAGTTCAAAAATGGATTGCTGATGGTGGAGTTGTTGAAGCTTTTGATGCTTTAGCAGAAGCTAAACTTACTAAAATAGCTCAATGTCAAACTTATCTTGAAAGCACTGATTGGCAAGCAGCGGCTTTTATTAAATACGGTCGCACAATCGACGCAAATGTTTCTAAAAATTGCTTAAAAGCTAAACAATGGAAAATTGACATTGCTGCCTGCACAACTTTAGAAGAACTAAACGCCATTAACATTAATTTTGAATAAATATGCTAGGATTATTAGGAAGCTTGCTAGAAGATAATAGCTTAAAACAACAAGGGTTTTGGAATGCTTCGACCAATACCCCAACCTTAACAAATGGGGTTGGCGTTCAAGGTTATTACTATGTCGTTTCTGTTGGAGGCACTGTTAACTTTGGAGCTGGAAACATTACTTTTACTGTTGGCGATTGGGTTTATTATAACACAGCTAATCAATGGGTTAAGTTTGAAACTGGTGTTGATTATATACCAGTAAATAAAGCTGGCGACACGATGACTGGCAGTCTTAATTTTAGCGGAAACGGCTTAGATATTACTGGCGATTTCTCAAACGCAACTCGTACAAACCGCCTTGCCCTTCAAACATCAACTGTAAACGGCAACACTCGAATTCCTATACTGCCAAATGGAACTTCAAGACTTGCTGGCATAGATTGCCACGATGGTTCTGATGCTGATAATTCTTCATTTTTACAAGTCCATTCTGACGGCACAAATAATCATTGTGGCTTAAATTCTGCAAAAGTTGGCACTGGCGTGGGAAAAGATTTAGTGCTTCAAGTTGATGGCATAAATAGAGCTAAAAGTAGTTTTGTAAATGGCGGCTTCCAATATTTACAAGCTGTCAATGCGCAAACTGGCACGACTTACACTCTAGTTGATGATGATTATGCAAAATTAATTACTTTTAATAACGCATCACCAATTACTGTTACGCTCCCTCAGCAATCAACAACCCCAACAACTACAGGCTTTTTCGGTAAAGTTAGAAATTTGGGAGTTGGTGCTATTAATTTTGTTAAAGAAGGCGCAGAAACACTTGATGGCAATACAACTTTAAACCAATTTGGCGAAGCACTTATTGAAAGACCTACTACAACTAAATGGTCGATTGCTTACGGCACTGCATTAAAACCTTCACAAATTGAAGCCGCAAGAGTTCCTTCGGCTCCAGTTGCTGGCACGACTTATGTCTTAGTGGCTAAAGCTAAAGACCCTTTTACAATTACTGGTTTTGTTCAACAAGCTACTTCTCTTGCCACGGCTGGGACTTATACCATAAACATTAATGGCGTAGCAGTAACTGGTTTAAGTGCCGTTGCAAATACAACTGCAATAACTGAAACCGCCGCAACTGCTTTAAATAGTGTTAGTGCTGGCGATCAAGTAACAATAGTCTTTGCGGCAATTGCAACACCAGTAGCTTGGGTTGGCTCTTTATCTATTTTACAAACTTTTTAAATATGGCAGTATCGCCATTTGAACCAGTACCATTAATCATTCCAAGTGCTTCAAATTGTTTATTGTGGATGCGCCCTAGGGACACTCGTCCGTCTAATATAACATCAAGTGCTGGTAGGCTTTCTGCAATAAAAAATTTGGCAAATAATCGCAATTTAATTAGCAACGGAGTTACTGCTAATCAACCTAGTACTGGCGCAGTTACAATTAACGGATTAAATGCTCTTGGTTTTGACAATGACAACAACCGATGGTTAGCAACTGGTCTTCCAGCTACAATGACCAATTTTACTTTTTTTACAGTTGCTCAAAGAGTGGGATCATCTCAAGGAATAGTACTTGGCGGAGCTTCTACCATTTCAATAATAAGATTTACTGCTAATAGTTTAGGTTTTAACTCAGACGATGGAACAAGTACACTTACTTTAGCTTCTGGGACATCAGTTCTTACTGCACCAGCAATTTTTGCAATTACTGGAAATGCTGCAACATCGACTCGAAATCTTTATAAAAATAGCGCAACAATTGGAACTACTGGTGCTTATGACGGCAATATTACCCCAAGTTTCTTTGGTACTGCAGCTGCAAGTTCGGGTAGCGCTCGTGGTTTTAATATGGGCGAAACTATTATGTATAATAAAGTTCTTTCATCTGATGAAATAATTAGAATTATGCGATATTTAGCTAATGAATCGGGAGTAATTTTAACTTAATTATGGAAATAAAAATAAATACTTTTGACACTTAAACATGGCAGTATCTCCGCTTCAACCAGTACCATTAACAATTCCGAGCGCGTCCAACTGCATTTTATGGATGCGTCCTCAAGATACTAGGTCTTCTAATATGACGACAAGCGCGGGCAGGCTTTCAGCTATTAAAAATTTAGCAAATAATCGTATTTTAATTAACCAAGTAACCGCCGCTTATCAGCCTGCAAGTGGTGTGGCTACCATTAATGGTTTAAACGCCCTTCAGTACGATAATGATAACAATCGTAGGCTGTCCACTAATATTACAAATCAAGCTAATTTAACGATATTTAGTGTTATTCAACAATTTGTTACTGGTGTTCAAGCGCATGTGATTGCAGGTACAGGCGCAGAGCAGACCATGAGGCTTGCGTCTGATAACGGATTTACATGTAATGATGGGTCAACCGCCTTAGCTTTGACAGGTGGCACTTCTATACTTACCGCACCAGCTATTTTGGCGGTAAGAGCTAACGCTAGTTTGCTAACGCGCAATCTCTACAAGAATAGCGCAACAGCAGGCACATCAGGAGTTTACGATGGGCTTATAGGAACGCAATTTTTTGGAGCAAATGGGAGTGGCGCAAGTGGAGCTAGAGGTGGATTTAACCAAGGTGAAACTATTATTTACAACAAGGCTCTTTCTGATTCCGAGGTGTTAACAATAATGCGCTATTTAGCTAATCAATGGGGAGTAATTCTAACTTAATATGAAACTAAAAATAAATATTTTTGACACTTTTGCAGAAGCAAAGCAAGCTCAAGAATACGACCACTTATACCAAAAAGCCGTTGGTTTGGCAACTGTTTGTGAAGTTAGTTTAGAAACTATACGCCAGAATAATTTGCATATTTTACAAGATGGCGTTTTCCCTTTAGAGACTTATGTTATTGAAAATAATATTGTTATTCCTGATTTAGATTTGTTTGAGCAGGTAATTAGACATTGGAAAATTACTAAGGACTGGTCAGATCATTTTAGATACAAAGATAAATTTGCTTACCTAAAGGATCATTCGGATATTTCTTGGACTTGGATAGAAGTAGATTTTTCTGAAATAATGCCATTTAACAGCGAAGAAAACTTAATTGAAGGAGAGTTAAACTAATGGATATAGATTTTTTTTATAAAATGGCTGGATTAATTTCTTTTATATTTGCTTTTATAAATTTTTTTATTGTGATTGTAGCTAAAACTTTTTGGAATTTAACTTTTAAAAGAGTAGAGCTAAAACTTGATGAAGTTGATAGACGAACTATTAAAGAGCAAAAAGATAATGAAGCTTTTAGACACAAATATAAAACTACTGTTGAAGGTTTATTTGAGCTAATAAAGATAAAATTTGAAGACATGGACAAGAATTTTAAAAATTTTGAAAAGCTTGTTGAAACTCGGATTGATTTAGCAATTTCCAAAAACAATGAAAAAAAGTAAATTAGAAATACTTTGCGAAAAAAGCGGTAAGCTTAGTCTTAAGCGAGTTGTTGGCGTAGTTCTTATTGGTACTGGACTTTTAGGAAAAGTTGCTTTAAATATTTACGCAGCTACTCACATTGAGACCTTGCTTGCTAATTTCTTAAATATAGATAATTCTTTTGATAGCTTGATTTATTCGGGAATTGCTTTGCTTTTTGGAACTATTATAGATAAATTTACAAAACATGATAAATTTACAAAATATGATAAAACAACTTTTACTGATTCTTAGCGCAATATTTACCGCTTTGGCTTATGGTTTTATAAAAGGTAAAAAATCAATTGAAATATTGGAAAATGAAGAAGCAGCTAAACAAGTTCAAGAAAAAAATAAATACGTTGATGATACTAATAAGCTTACTGATACTGAACTGGACAAGCGCGTGCGGAAATACACCAAGAAGCCCAAGTAAAGATATTTGTCATGGCGTACATTTAGAATATTTTTACGATGGGATTAATTATTCTATTGAAGAAAAAAAATCTAAAATCGCAAATAATGATTTTGTTTGCGAAAAATGTATTGATAGCCTTAGCCATGAAGAACAAACTTATTGCGTAGATTAATGATTAAAATATTACTTACTATAATTTTATTATTAATATCCTCAAGCGCCTACGCTTACGAATGGCAAATCTTGCGTGTAATTGATGGAGATACAATCGAGATAAAAAACGAATGTTTTCCAACAGAATTAAAGTTATCAGTTAGAGTTTCCGGCATTGATACGCCAGAAAAAGGATTAAGAGCTAAATGCGAAAGAGAAGCTAAATTAGCAGAAAAAGCTTCTAAATTTACTAAACAATTTATTGGGAAAAATAAAACAGCTACCTTTAAGAACATCCAATGGGATAAGTACGGCGGTAGGTTACTTGCAGATGTTGAAATAAACGGTAAAAGTCTTGCGGGTGAGTTGCTTAAAAATAATTATGCTAGATTATATGATGGGAAAAAAAAAGGTTCTTGGTGTGAATAAAATAGCCTTTAAAATTACCTCTACTTCTAGCAACGCAATTCACTTTAACAATTCCGCAAATTTAACAATAACTTTTTTATTTTAAAATGCTAACTGTTGAAAACTTACGCCGTCCTAATTTTAAGCCGGAAGATTTTGTAAAATCAAACACGGCTGAACAAAAAGGAATTGATAACACGCCAAACCAAAATCAATTGATTGCTGGCATGGTACTTGCCAATAAAATGCAAGAGCTACGCGATAAAATCAATCTCCCGATCATTACTTCAAGCGGGTTTCGTTGCCCTGAATTAAACGAGGCAATTGGTGGCGCTCCTAGCAGTTGGCACATGCAATTCTTGGCTTGTGATTTTAATATAAAAGGGCTTGATCCTTACGAAGCCGTTTTAAAAATTAAAGAGTCAAAAGTTAGCATAGATAAATGCTTTGTAGAGCGTGCTTGCGTGCATATTCAAACTTGCATGGATGAATCTAAAAACCGCAACTTCTTTGGAACTGCAACAAAAGTAAATGGTAAATGGGTTGTTACAAAAAATATTTAAATAAACTTATATGAAATCCCCAATTAAAGAAACACCCGATCAAATAATAATTGACAAAGTAGAAGTAGAATCGCTTACAAAAAGGTTTTTAGCTGCTGCAAAGGCTTTCCTTGTCAAGATTATAACACAACCAGAATGGGACAGACTAGGGCTTGAAAAAACATGGCGTTATTTTTTACCCCTGATTGTTATTGTTGGGCTTTGGGTTATTTATTATTTAAGCTTCTGGGTTGCTGGAATTACTCTTGCGATAACTGGTGTTTGGTTGTGGCGGTCTAGGAAGTAAATTCTGCTTCCAATTCCAAAATTATTTTATTGTTGTGGTGCATTCTTGCTTTTGTTTCAATTATATCTTTTTCGTATTTAAAATTATCTTTTTTAGCTTCTTTTATCACAAATTCTTTTGCTTCATTCTGTGTTTTAAAAGCAAGTCTTTCTTTAAAATTTGTATTTATCCATAAGTTACCATTTTGGTCATTATCTAACTTCTCCACTTTTATTTCTAGTATTAATTGAGATTTTATTAATTGAGATTTTTTATCTTCAAATAGATTAGTTCTGGTAAAAATACCCCTCCAATTATAAAAATAATCCATGTTCACATAAAAGATTTTTTTTCCAATTTTAAAATTTTTCGACATATTTTTATTGATTTTTTCGGTTATTTTAACATAACTATCATTACGTGAGAACTAAATTTTTTTCTTAAGCTCTTTAAAATCTTTGATAAAAAATTCTTTAAAAGTTGAAAAAGTAATTTGTTGGAGACGGCGATCATTAAATTCATAAGTCCAAACTACCAAATTATTTTTTACAAAATCAATTGTAACTACTTTGCCATCAATTGATTGCCATTCACTTCCAATTTCTATTTTTTGCATGTTTTAAGCTCCTCAATATCCTTCTGCTAACAAATTGCGAAGTTCTTTAAATTCTTCTTTTTCTCTCTGATTAAAGTTTTTGATTTTTGCTGCTTTATCAAAAGCTTTAACAAAAATCTTTGCCTCTTCTTTTGAAAATTGTATTAAAATATCGTCATTATGCGTTGTTGTAGAAGTATAATGAGTTGTAGAATTATGATGGCGTCTATAATAATGATGATAGGCAAAAGCTTCGCCTTGATCAATAATTATAAACACTAAAATTAAAAAATATTTCATTTTTGTTTTAGTTCCTCAATATCCTTCTGCATTTGCTCGAAGGAGTTGATGAGGTTGGTTAGTGTAGTAAATTCTTTTCCATAGGGGCTTTTAACAAACTCATCAATTGCGGACACATCTTTAATTAAAAAAGCGTTTTTGTTTTTTCCTCTAACAATATAATTATTAAATTCTGGCGGCAACTCATTAACATCCTTCCAAATACTCACTGGATCGACACGCTCTTCTTTCATGTCGATTTTAGGCTCTTCTTTCGACATAACAGTTTTTTCGGCATTAATGTTTATGGTATAAGTCCCAATAAGTTCTTCATGCGTTCTCCAAAACCTGTCAATTGTTACGATTTCATAATGATAATATTCGCGCTTTTCGTAAGAAAATATTGTTGGGTCTTGAAAATACCAAACCAAGCCTTTGTTTACACCTAAAACTTCCGAATCTTTATGCCCCAGATAAACTTTCCCTTTTTTTGTTTTGTAAATTTTACCCACCACTGGCATTTTATTTGTCATTTGCTTCTTCTTATTTGTTAATTAATACCTTACCACGCCAGACCAACTCTTTGCTAAAGAAGCATTATTCAAAGGCTTTCCCCAATTTACAATGGGCTGCGGTTGATCTGGCTTGGAAAGGGATTAAAACGAAGCCAGAACGCGGCTAAACGCCGCAATAAATCAAATGTCCTGACTTCGTAGATTTGCCTTCATCTTTGATTAGGCTAATCACGAAGCAGAACCAGAAAAGCAATTTCACAGAACTTTTCTGATTCCGCCCCAGTTGAAGACTGTTTTCAGCCTATCTCTTACGAGATTCTTTGCCTCATCTTTAGCTGGCAAGCTTTAAATTATAACATTTCCCAAGCGAACTTTTTTAAAAGTCTCAAATTCTTTGTCTATTGTTTTGCGAAAAATCCTTGAATAGCAAAAATCTTTATTTGCTTTCTTCATGATTTTTATTTTGTTGTCCGTTTTTACATCGCTAGAAATATAAATCCGAGTGTATTTTTCTTCAGGATTTTTACGAGGTCTTCCACGTAGTTTCTTTGCCGTAGTTTTATTTTCAATCATTATTTAAAATATTTTTTTATTTCTTCCAAAATTACTTGTTTGAAGAAAATTGGATTGTTGGTAATGTAGGCTTTAAAACCCATTGTGTTAAGTTTTAAAAACCAATTTAATTGCTCTTGTGTTAAATGAATCTTGCTTGGTACAGCAATCTTCTTAAATTCGCAATAAACAACATCACGATAATTAAGTTTTGCAGAATAGAAGGGAATCATAACATCGGGAAAACCTTTTTTACTTCCTTCGTCTCTTTTTCTTTTATATAAAGTCATCCGCTGAATTTCAGTAAGTTTGCCCCCTGCCGTGTCTCCATTGTCTATTTGCACAAATTCAAGTTCATTAAACTTATTTTGCGCTTTTAATTCGCGAGTAAGAGTGTTGGATTGCTCGTGGAAACTCTGTTGTATTTTGCTCTCATTATCCTGCGCCGCGCGGTAAATAATTGACTCATCTGCATTACTTGGAATTTTTGGAATATCTTCATTAAAAAGAAGATTGATTCTGTCGCGCCATTCTTTTGGCACCAAATTGTCAAGCTCTTTTAATTTAATAAATTCCTGTTTCTTAATTGCCATTTTTAGCTCCCATGCTTTTAATTGCCTTCTTATTAAATATCCCAATCTCTAACATTAAATCTTGAGCTAGTACATATCCGAACTTATCATCAAAAGTAGCGATTTTGATAAATTTGTTATTTTCAAGCAGTTTAATTGAAGCCTTGTTATTATGTTCAACCATTGCTATCAATCTCGGTATTTCTAGTTTTTTACATTTTTTAAGAAACTTTGGCAACTCGACAGACATTATTTGTTGATTCCAATAATTTTCAATAAGCGAATATTCAATATGAGGTAGTCCACCCCTTTGGTATTTTACTAATTGAATGTAGCCAATAATTTCTTTGCCATTTTTTATTTCTGTTTTACAAAAAACTCTAGGATTCATCTTCCACAATCTCCAAATGTCCTTTAAAATAAAATCCTGATCCGCGCAATGCGTCTTCAAACATTTCTAGCATAGTTTGTAAATCACCAGTTGCAGGTCTTTTAATTGTTATGCGATTATTAGTAAATTCGTTTTCAATGGTTATTTTTAATTTTTTCATTTGTTTTATATTATTTATTTCCTTCAATTAATTTCTACCCCTCACTTCGCTTCTTTACATCAAGCCGAGCGAGAGTAAGGACTTGTTTAACATTCTTCCCCTCGACTTCGACTTGAGCATTGCCGTTAAAGTAATGGACAATGATTTTTCGGTTAAGGCTGTCTTTGTAATGTTCTGTTTTCATGTTATAAATTAAAATGGAATCTCATCATCATTTTCCTGAACATGATTAGACTCTGGCGCATAACCATTGCCTTTCGATTGAGAATGTGCGTCAATAGGCTTATCTTGTTTTACATAAGCCTTTTTGATCGTTCCCGACATGTATTCATCACCAGTTCTAGAAATTGCTTTGTAGATTGAAACCTCATAATCACCAGCGGGCAATCCTTCTGGCAAATTGATTTTGCCGTTAAAATTACCTTGCTTGATCGGACTTCCTTTTGAATCGGTTACAAAAGTTCCGTCTTTTTTTTTGATTGGTGATCCTGCGTATTTATTGGTAAAGATTGTTAGCCTTGGTTTTTGTGTGTAATCCATTTTTTACTCCTTAAATTAATATTTCTCTGGCGCGTCTGGAATACGAATCCCATAACCCGCAGCCCATCGGATCACTGCGTCAATATACTTCGCCGCATTCGCCTTATTTCCTGCATTAGAAATAGTGATTCTAGCTTTGTAAATTTCCCCAGTGATCCGATTTACTTTCTCCGTTTTTAACCCCTCTTGATCTTCAATTGCGTCTTTTATTGCTTCGTGCAATTCTTTTTCTGCAATAAAATTTCCTTCTTTTTTAAAATGCTCTTGGATTGCTGGTAAAACAACACCCCAATAATATCCTCTTTGGTTATCACTCGGAGCGGACGCTGGCACTAACATTAATTTGAAATCATCAAAATTAGGCTCGTTTATGCGTCTTGTTAGCTCTTTTCCTGCACTTGCCCTAATCTCCATCAAATTCTCTTTATTTGATTGCCTAAAGAAGAAAATGTTTGGAAATTTTGGGTCTTTCTCTGGTTTGCAATATCCAAGTTGGATAAAGAAATCCTTCCCACTAGCAAGATATTTCATAATTGCGTCAGAAAGCTCGACCTGCAATTTAGACCAGTTTTGCTTGTTGGATTGAAGGAAAGGAATTTTCATTTTTAATCATTTAAGTTAAATCTTGGTTCGGTTAATTCACAGCCAATCCAAAATGAGTAATAAAATGGCACGGCAACTATTCCAATATAACTTTGATATTTTGTTAGTTTGCATTTTTTTTCTATTAAATAGCTTCCTTCAGCCATTCCAGCAAGAAATGCAGAAAATGTTATTGAGAAAGCAACCATAAAAAGAGTTATAAAAAGAATTTTCATCTACTCTCCCTTAATTTGTTTTTTCTCTTTTTATAATTATTTTACATTTTTTACAAAATTTGCATTTATACGATGTAAGACCAAAAGAAAGGTCGTCCATATAAATTGTCCATTTATGTAAATTGAATAAGCACAAAAGTCTCATTTTAGCCCGCGCTATCTTGTTTGTAATTCTCAATAAAGTGTCTCAAGTCATCTGGAGTATCAAAAAACACTCTCGAAAATCCAGTGTCGTCAGGAATTATTGTTGAACAAGCAAAGGATTTAGCTTTTTCAAGCGTTTCAAGCAATTCGTCTTTGTGTCTCGGATTGTTATGATTAACAATTTCAGCAATTTTATTTATGTTTTCTGCAAATTTATCTTGCCACAAAAATGGTTTAAAGTCAGCACTATGTAATTTCCATTTATCATAATCTTTGCCTGAAAAGGAAATTTTTTTTGGTATATTCTTATTTTTCATCTACTCCCCCTTAGTTTGCTAATTAATGTTACATCAGTTGAAGATAAAGAAAGCCCAACTTCAAATTCAGCCGTATTACTCCAAAAATGAATTATTCCAGATGGGTAAAACATATCATTTTTAAAAGATAAGTTATTCAAATTCCAACGAATATCATCGCAATAAGCTGCTATCTCTATCGGTTTTTGGTTCTTATCTAATCCAATTATTGCCATTAAAGCCCAACCAGAATCGTGTTTGCGCTTAGTGTTAATAACCATAATTGAACTATAAACCCCTTTTTTACCCCAAGCTCTTTTGGGAAGCTTTAATAGTTCTGATGCTTTCATCTACTCCCCCTTAATTTGTTTTAATAATTAGTAACCGTTTTTTTACCGTTTTTTTATTTAAATCAGCTAAAGTCTCACCTTCAAAATTATACTTTGAGCTGCGGAGTCCAAGTTGTAGGGAAAGAAATGGTGGTTTTCATTTACCCTCTTTTTCTTTTTTTAGCCAATACCTAGCGATTGATTGGCATATTTGCTGCCTTTCTTTCGGCGTAGTCCCGTCCCAATTTGGCAAATTTTCTTTGAGAATATCTTCAAGTTTTAATTCTAACTCTGTCGCCAAAAGCTCTATTAGCATTCCGGCACATTCTTTTAATACTGCGTCCATTTACTCCCCCATTTTGTTTAAATATTCATCGCGCAATGCAATTGTTTTTTGATTCCCACTTGGTTAAAAACATTTCCTTAGCTTCTTTGTCGTTTTCTAAATATCCCATAAAATCGCTAATCATTGACTTAATCCTGTTTTCTACATTTCCATCGTTAACATAATCTTCTCTCCACCAATCCTTGCCGTCAGAGATAAGGTAGGAAAAGTTAGGCAAATCAGAACAAAAAAGATAAATCAAGTGTTGGCTTGAGTCTAAGAATTTACCAAGTTCATAATTGCTAGTGAATTTTATATCATAAACAGTATCGCGCTTGATAACGTCAGTGCGTCCGTAAAGTAGGAACTCTTGGTTGCCAACTTTGATTTCTTTTTTGACTGATTGTTGCCAGAGTCCGCCTTTCACAATATCGCCAATTTCAGTCATTGGGTTAACAATCGGCAATTCTTTGTCTAGCGAGCAATACCCAAAAACTTCATTCTCAAAATCAATCCCCTTCTGCATAGCCTCATTAGGATCAAACTTCTCTCTACTCAAAGTCTTAAGGAAGTCAGCCCTACTTTCCGTAGGGCTTTTCCATTCGTCTTGGATGTAGTATGCGTATGAATTTAAAAGTGAGGGCGTGATTAAATACTTACTCATCTTTTACCTCCTCTTTCTTAGCCTTAGTCCTAAACTCTTTAGCTTCTTTATCAAACTCACAACCAAGCTCATCAATTTTAGCTTTTAAGAAGGTAGCTTCCATTTGATAAGAAGACCAAAGTTTATCGTGCTTGTTATAAACTGCGTTGTAATAGCTGTTTAGTTGCTCCAAGTCTTTAATGTTTGCTACTTTAGTTTTTAGCTCTTTAATCAAAGCGTCAAAACCCTTATTAGCTTCTTCTTCTTTAGAATTTTTGTCTTCCCATCTTTTCCAAACTACATCTGATAAAAACTTATTTTCAGTTGTATTGGTTGGAACTTCAATCACATCTTCCAATCCTTCAAAGCGTTTTGCGAAGGTAAAAGTCTCATTTTTTTGGAAATCTAAGAATCTTTCAGTTTTACCTTTGTTGTCTCTTCTTCTCAAAATTGCTACAAAATCCATTTGTGTTGGCAAAAAGTTCTTGATAAAAGAACCTTCGCAACGGATTTTAAGGCTTTCTACATCATTCTTCATTACTTCTTCTGTGTGTGAAACAAAGAGGATTGATAAACCATTATTCTTGAGAATAGTCCAAACATTCTTAAATTCATTTCCGATTGCTGGAAATAGCTTTCTGCCATCCTTAGCAAGCTTTGGGTCTTTACTAATTACATAAGCTTTAATCTGGTCAGCCATTTCGCCCAATGGGTCAACAACAATTGTTTTAAATTGTTTAATTTCTTTAGAATTTAAGAAGTCTAAAAAATCTCCAAAGTTTTTACATTGCATTGAGATTGTTTGCCATTGCTTAGAAACGCGAGTAATTCCGTTTTCAAAGTCAATTAAAACTGGCTCAGGCGCAGACAAGGCAAGAGTTGTTTTGCCATTGTTGGTGTCACCTAAAATCATACCTTTGATTGTAGTTGCTGATTTTAATTCACTTGGTTTTGTTAAAAATGTCATTTTTATTTCCTCATTTATTTGTTATTTTGACTTGCCCAGTAGTAATAATATTCTTGTGAATCATTGTCGTTCATAAAACCTCTAAATGGTCTAAATCTTTAATTTCTATGTCAAAATTAGAGTTTTCGTAAATAAAAGTTTTTACTTGATCTAAATTCTTACCATAAATTGCATTGCCAATATAATTATGAGAAGTTACCGCCGCATGCTCGTCTCCATCAAAATTTGCCATTTGCCTTTCCGAATCAATCCAAGCTTGATGAATTTCTGGGGTTATTTCTAATTGTTTTGTCATATTTTCCCTTTTTATTAATTAATAATTTCCGTTTTATATCTTGGCTTCTCGCCCTCTACCCAATCCAATCTTTTAACGCCGTCTCTATCTTCTTGAATGGCATTTGCGCGGACAATTCTTTTAGCTTCCATGTCGTTAATGGCATCGACTTCGATTGTGTCAAAATGCTCTATGTGTTTGGTGATTTGAACTTTATATTTTGGCATTTACCCCTCCATTGATTCTTGTTGAGCGCGAGAAAGTCCGCTGCTTTCAATTTCCGCCGTTTCATGCCATTTTTTAATTTGATACTCAATATTTCTTTCAATATCTCTAATATAACAATCGGCTAATAAATCTCCGTTATAATCAATTCCATCAATTTTAATTGAAATATCAGGATTAGAAGTTGAATTGATAATTGCATTTACAAATTTGTTTTTTGCTTTTGTTAGATCAGCGGCTTCAAAATTACCCCAATCGTAAGTTTTAATAATTATCATAAAAAATATGATTAAGTTAATTTTTTGCCGTGCGCTGCTGCAACAATTTCTAACAATAGGTCTTTGGTTATATCTGATTCTTTAGAAGCTCCCATTGAAATCCCTGTAAGTTCTGAACTATAACAGTAATATGTAGCAGGAGTAATAATCGTCCCATCATCTGATTTTTGCTCTCTATAAATAACAGCTGCGGAAAGCTGGTAAATTTTATTATTTTGAGCAAAGTATCGAGTAAAATATTGAGTGTTTTTTTCTCCATATCCAAAATATGACGCTACTTTAGAAGAATCATTGCAGTCGATTTCTTCAGGTATGCTTTCGATATTTAGATTTATAGTATTTTTCATGTTTTTTAAATGATTAAGTTAAAGGAATTTTTAAGGATTTTTAAATTTGGTTACCGCATTAAAAAGATTTAATTTTTACTTGCAACAATTATTTTTACTGCGGCAGTAAATAAATTTCTTGACATGAATTTAGCCTAGAGGCTGTAGGGAAGAAATTTTTAAACAAGTTTTTTTATTTTATTGTAAAAGTTTTCCATTTTCCGCATTCCTTACAAAAAGATTGTATTCTAGTATAACGATAAAAGCCTTGCATTTTGCATTCAAGCGCTTGAGCCGGTTGCCATTTGTGATCGCATAATCCTAAAAATTTTAAAATTAATTTTATCATTTTATTTTCTCATTAAGTTATTAAAGCTCCCTTTTGATTAACCTACCATCTAAACGAGTAGCTTTTCCATTCGACACGACTCCGTGTGTTTTTGTTGCAAATCCTGACGAAATCCAATCAACCATTCCTTTTGGCTCTTCAATAAATATTTCTGGCTCATCAATGCCAATGCGACCTACTAAATTGTTTATTCTATTTTTGTCAAACAAGCCAACAGCCTCCCATATTCCTTCAGCATTTTTTCTTGTAATTTCTCCAGTTGTTACACGTCTCATAGAAGCATGCCCCAATTCTTTCCAATACATGTCGGTCGCAGCAAGAGAAAAAAGCATTTTTGCCGAGCAATTAGCCAGCGCATGAAACGTAATTTCTCTTAATCTAGCCCCTTCAATTTCTGACAAACTTTCATCTAAAGCAATACACATATCAAAAGCTTGTTGTTGTTCAATTTGCGCTATAAAATCTCCGTTTGCTGGTGGTTGTAAAACATTAAAAAATAGATTGTTTTTTCTAAAAGAAGAGCCGTTTCGTTCAAAACCATTAGCCAAAAGGCAATCAATAGTACTGTCGGGGTTATCTCTACGAAGAACAGTAACATCAATTATTTGTGAATGCTCGCTTGCCAGCTCCATCAACATTGTAATTGATTTAGCATTGCCGCCGTCAAAATCTAAAATTCTGGTTTCATATTCAGGGTTTAAGTTTTGTTTGATTTTATCTTTCATAATTATTTCCTCATTAAGTTATTAAAAAGCTTGTTGGGTTTCTTCGTTTGGCTCATGTTCTCCAAAACATTCCTCACAGCATTCCTTCCCGCCTAATTCAGCGCAGTTAAAATCGCTGTCTTTTTGTTGCTCGCAGATTGTGCAGATATAGATGCTCATAAAATTTGTATTTCAATGAGTTTATATAATTTCAAAAAAGCCTCATCCCTTAATTCTTTGTTTTCAAAAGAAATAAGTTTGTATTCAGTCTTAGTACCATTTTTAAGATATAATTTTATGCAATAATCTTTATAACTTTCGCACTCATCAATAAACTTAACTATCTTGTGATAGTGATTTAAATTGTAAAAACTTCCTTTAATATCTATCCACATTACTTTCTACTTTAATTGTTAATAACTTCAAAGCTTACAACCCAAACCCACGGATTAGCTTCAAACTTCTCTTCTGGTTTTTTGTGGGTTGCGTTCCAAAGGGTTGTGAAAGATTCAACCGCATTTTCGCAAGTGTAATCATCTTCTTCGTAGTTGAGCCAACCAGAGTCAGGCTCATGCCATTCAGTAGAATGCAAAGTCGGTTCTGTGCCTGAAAAATAATCTACACCCTCCAAAATCGCATCCTCCTCGCTAATTTCAGAAAGCCTTTCCACTGTAATCTCTTTTATTTGCAGGGTTAAGCGTGAGTGTTCTTGCTTCATGTTTTGGGCTGGTTTCCATTGTGGGGCGTATTCTTTTGGCAAATCATGAGTTAGCAAAAGTGTTTTATACAAAATACCGCCTCTTGGGTCTAAACAAAAACTCTCTTTGCAAAAAATCTTTTGTCCTACTTCGTAGGGGCATTTACCAAAATACAATCCTGCGCCGCCGCTATTTAGTTTGACTTTCCCGATTTCTTTAATTACCTCCCTGAATTGCGTCTTATTCCCCGATAGTATGCTTTGCACTTCTTGTGCGTTAAATATTTTACCTTTCATGTTACCTCTCAAATTGTTTGAATTAATATACTTTTGACAAAAGACTTCTTCTTTGTTGCTTTTTAAAAAAGTATAGTCGTTCTTTAGCTCTATGTTCATTTTCATATTCGCGCGGAAACCAAGCACCGGCAAAAGATTCTTCTTTTAATGGTTTCCAAAATCCAAATCTTGATTTATATTGAATTATCCAACAACTTAACCCATTTTCTTTAATTCCGTTTACTATTCGATATTGCATAGAATAAATTTTTTTTCTTTTTTCCCTCAATCTCCTAGCCAACAACCCCCTAAGAGATAAATATTGTTTTAGTATTTTAATCATTGACAATATCGCTTGCACTTCTTGTGCGTTAAAGATTTTACCTTTCATTTTTTACTCCTTATCTGCATTAAAAAATTGCCTGTTGTCTCGCAATAAAATAACATGTGACATTCCGGTAAATCCAAAATCACCCCCATAATCACTTTCTTTTAGTTCAAAAATATGTTCTGATTCAGCCGCCACATAAATTTTTGATTCTAAATTTTTTATTTGTGCGAAAGAACCTAGAATTTGGTCTAAATATTCTTCTTCAAAGTCTATTTGAATTGTTTTTTCATTCTTATCAACTTCGCCAGTTGATAAATTGCAGCTAATAAGCTCCTTGCCTTCAATATAAAATTTAACACCAAACTCCTTCATCATGTAAAGAGCCTTGATTGGGCATGTAAAGTATAAGCGTTCAGTCATTTTTTACTCCTTATTTAAAGTTTAAATTTTTTGATTAAATCAAAGTGTTCTTTCTTGTAAATCGGTTTAACAAATCCGTTTTCTAACGTGGTATTTTTAAACCAGTTCGAACGAAAAAAACCCACAAACTCATTATTCCAAATCGGCAAAGGAATATCATATTGATTTAGAATTTTAAGTTGAATAGCAAAGCCATTTCTAAGATAACCAAGAAGCCCAAGATGATTTTTAGCTATCCGATAGCCTAGCCAATCCTCTTCTTTTGCTTTTTGACAGAAATCAACTTGTGATTCGCAAAAATTATCAATATTCATTTCTACTGCTCCCCAGATGTCAATTTCTTCATAGGGCGTTACCGAACTTCTTTTTTCTACGCCCTTAATAATATCTAACGCGGATCTAGTCATGTTTTTTTACCTCTAGGTTAGTTTGTTGATAATCATCCAAGAATCTCTCTTGGTTTAAAAATACGACTGCTTGGCAGCTTAGGCGGTTGTTTTGATAGCAATTCACTAAATATTTAGCCGCGCCCTCATAAATCTTTTCTGCGCCGTGCTTTTTTCTTGCTCTTTCGTATGCAATTAGGGCTGTCTTGCGACTTCCTTTTGGGACAACTTTTCCATCTGAAACTTTCACTGGAGTATAATCTTCCCAAAATTTTTCAAAATCCTCGGTTAAAGGATTAGATGTTTTTGATTTTAATTCTTTCTCTGTTTCTTTCTCTTTCTCTTTCTCTTTCTCTTTATCGCCTTTTCTGGGTTCGTAAAAACCCACTGGGTTTTCTGGGTTAGCTTGGGTTTCCTCCTTCTTAGGTCTTCCACCCTTAGAGCCATTTGATTTATTGCGCTCTAATACTACTTGATATTTTTGCTCGTCTAGGTCAAACTGATTTTTGAAAAAGGCAAAAGCCATCCCAATTTGAGGGGGTAGGTCTTTAATTTCTAAACCATTCTGATAATCAAAAAGCGCACGAAAAAGCAATCCTAGTTCATCATCTTTTAGATGTTTTACTGGCGAATAGAATGATTTATATAGTAAAAAAGCGGGACGATTATTTTGAGGCATTAGCAATCTCCTCTAATTTATTTATCAGAACTCTATCTTCTAATCTTGAGCCAAAAAATTCCCCTTGGCAGATACAATCAAAAGAGTCCCATATAAAATACTTAAAAAGTTTTTCTGATAAGAATTTATCTTTTACTGGAAAATGAGCTATTAAAGAGAATTTTTCTCTAAATGAATTTGTGCTATTTATTGATTTTAAGCGAATTTTGGGATCATCAGAGCATCCAAATTTCCAAGAATGGAAATCTTCTTCTCTATGAGGGGACTTTAATAAATAGATAAATCCTTTTTTAGCTAATCGTTTATTTGTTGTGGTTGGTTTCATTTTGATTTGAATTACTTGTTAATACTTGGTTCTTGATGTCGTTTGAATAAAACGAGAATTGCCTATTCACCGCGTCAATAATGATTTGGGGGGCGTTTATTCCATTTAATGAATCGAGAAGTTTGGCTATATGCCTGCGATGTAGTTTATTTACCAATTCTATTTGGTCAACTGTGTTTTTCATGCTTCTTGTTTTTACTTGTAAAGTTTGGCGATCTGCGACAGGGGACTACCGCAGACCATAAAAAAAATTGTAAATTAAAAAGTCGCCCCCTACTTCTTAATTTCTTTCACCACTCTTAGTCTTAACTTGTCCCCCGCTGGTGCGATCCTTTCAGAGTCGTTCGGAGGCACTATTTACTCCCCGCCTTTGCGTGCAGGGCTTGTCCTTTCGGAATTTAAGAAAGCCTAATTTTTCAGCTTTCCCGCTATTTCTAGCTAGTTTGGCAAGATTTTATTGGCTTTCGCCTCACGGCAGGAGACTTGCCAGCCCCTTAGTCCGAAGCTTGAACTGTTATTTCACTTGTCCACCTTGCGGCAGGGAAATATTTGTCAGAAAGCTTACGCATTTCTGCGCTTATTTTAAAACTACCGCTTAAAAATTAAAATTCAATCTCTTCTTTTGATAATTTAGTATATAATTCCTCATCAAGACTTTTAAAAAAATAATAAGTTGAGAAAGTTGCAAAAATAAAAAATATTGTTGCGATAATAAGTAAAATTTTTTCTTTGAAGGTAAACATATTAAATAAATTTGATTAAGTAAATAATTATACTTAAAATAAAAGTGATTGCCAGCGGCGCGATCATTAGTATTTTAAGAAAATAAATTTGTTGTTGAAGCTCTTCGGCTTCGTAATCATAGAGTTTCATTTTACTCCTTAATTTTAAAAGTTTTAATGGCTGGTTTTCTGCCTTTTTTGCCGCCTTTTGGCATTGGCTTATTAAATGCCAAGCAATAAGATTTAATGTGAAAGCGCAAGCCTTGATGACTTGTGAGCGGTTCAATCATTGCCGCCATTTCGGGAAAGCCTAGATTTTCGGCGATCATTTTTTCGTAAATTTCGGCGGTTGTAAATTCTTTTTCGTTCATAGTTTCCTTTTTTTAAATTAAATTTTGATCCCAGATTTCGATCGGCAAATATTTTCGACAAATATCGGCGGTTTGTTTTTGGTTTTGCTTTTTTGCAACAGCATAAGCAGCAACAGCAGTATCAGCAGCATAATCAGCAGCAGCATAAGCAGCAACAGCATAATCAGCAGCATAAGCAGCAGCAGCATAAGCAGCAGCATAATCAGCAGCAGCGGCAGCGGCGTCTAATTCTTCCCTTGTCGCTTTTTCTTCGCCAAAAGCAATTGCGACATCGACGGCTTTTGTGTTTCGTTCGTCTTTCATCAATTCCCGCACTGTGTTCGCACAATGTCCTTTTGCAAGCGTCAATTCACGCAAAGAATTGGGGTTCATTCTAACAAAAAGCCACAAAATCCAATCACCGCGGTGGCAAGTGCTTAGAAATTGCTCAAGAGTCAAATCTTTTGCAAAATCAAAGCCATCTTTGCAAGCTTTGTGTTTTTTTAAAAATTCTTTTAATGTTTTTTCCATAATTTATTCCCCCCAATTTAAAAAATTTAAGCGTTCATTAATTCTTAAAAGCATTTCTTTATCACAAGTTACGGGTACGCCGTCCGCCATCAAATAAACGCCGTCCTGATCCGTTTTAAGAAGCCTGCCGATGTTTAAAGAGCCAAAGATTAATTCGCCTTGCAAGGTTTTCACATGGATTAGCGGTTGGATTTCTTTTTTGATTATGATTTCGTTTTTCATAGTTTTTTTTAATTATTGATTTACTGGCATAATAAGCCCGCTACTAATTTTCCCGCTCGCAAGAATAGGTTTTGAAGGAAATTCGGGGTCAAAACTTAGCACCACCACGTCATTTTCAAAAGTACTCGCTAAATCGCGCAAAAGAGCGGCGTTTATTGCAAGAGTTACGGGCGGCTTTGTTTTAACCCTCACTTTTTCTATATCAGGAAAACCATCCTTAAGAATTTCCGCAATTATTGAATTGTTTATGGTCGCAGTTTCTTCGATTTGAATTTTTAAAAAATCTTGGTCAATTTTTAAAAAATTCTTAGCGGCAATATGTACTTTCTCGCCTATATTTAAATCAGTGTCAAAAGAGGAACCCTCTCCGCCAATTAATACATCAGAAAGAATATTTCCATTCGTTGCGCTAATTCTTAACGAGTTTTCGAGCTTCTCAAATTGTAAAAATTGCAAATAGAAGCGAGTTTCACTGCTTTTTGACGCAATTTTTGCAATCGCTTGTATTTGTTTTTTTAAACTGCATCTTCTGTTAGAAAAATAAATGTTTATTTTTTTCATAAATTTATTGGTTATAGGTTGATCTGATTATTTTGTAAAATTCTTGCTGCTCCAATTTTTTGTCAAATTTGCTCGCTTGCGCGTCTAAGCAAACTACAATCATCCAGAAGCAACTGGCGGCAATTATCCCGACCAGAATTGAAGTTCTCAAAATTCCTGAATTATTTTCTAAATCGAAATTTTGATCCAGAACGCCAGCAAATCTTTTATTTTGCGCGCGGTTAAATTTTGCGGTAACAATTAATTTTTTGATTTTATTTAGCATTTTTGCCCCTGTTTTAATTGTTAAATTTTGTAATTTGTCCAAAGTTCGAAGCCATAATTGTTTCTTGCGTCTTTGCTTAACATGTTGTTATCGATTAAGGCTTGTTTATTTTTGAGAATGTACTGGTAACCCGCCGCGACTCGTACCATACCGAATCCGCTCGTGCCATCGTTTAAATATCTTCGCACAATTAAATCCGCCGCCGTGTAATTTTCTTCATTCACAAAAAAATCCTCGTTTTTCAAATTTTCTTGGTGGTATCTTTGCAACCCTTTTTTTAATTTTTCTAAAACCATTTTTGCCCCTGATTTTGAGTTGTCAAAATTTTTTACAATATCAGCCAAACTTTTGGCTTTTCTTCTTTTTGTACCAAATTCAACAATTTCAACTTCAACTTTTTCGCCGCGATCCGCGCTTTGCTCTAAAGTTGTAAAATCAACTTTTTCGCCAGAAAAAAAGCCGTTGTCTTTTCTAAAATTTCCGTAAATTTCCAAGTTGCCAGCTTTTAAAAAGCCGCCAGTCTCTTGATAAAATTTTTTAAAGATTGGCTCGCAATTTTGAGATTTTAGAAAATCAAGTAGTTTTTTTGAGTTTATTTTCATTTTCTGCCCCTGTTTTAGTTATTATTAATTTCCTTATTCTTTTTAATTTCTTTTTTTTATTAGTCAATAATTATTTTCGATTATTTTTAATTGTTAAAAAATTATAGCATGATCGCAATTTGTAAGAGCTTTCCGCGCGGTAAGTTCTTTTTGGATAAAATCATTTAAATCTTGCTCGCTTGCAAAATTTCTTGTGATTTTAGAAACATTTTGGTTTTCAAGATTTACAATTTTAATTGTGTAAGTTTTCATTTTCTGCCCCTGATTTTTAGTTGTTAATTTCTTTAATAAAGCCGTCGGCAGTTGCAATAAATGCCGCCAAAGTTGTAAGCGCAACGCCAATGATTAAAGCGGCTTGACATGCTAAAATTGTAGTAGTTGCCAAAATTGCAACTTGTGCAAATGTCGCGAAAATTGATAAAATAAAGATTTTCATAATTTCCCCTGTTTTGTTGTTATTTGAAGAAAAGCCCTTCATTGTGCCGCCAGACTTGCGGCGGCACTAGTAAGGCTCTTTAATTGCTGTTTAAAATTTCTAAATATTGATACACGTTTTTTTGAAAAATAGAAGTTTTCAAAAAATCTTTTAATTTTGATGCTTTAAGCTCCACGCTATCATTCTTGTTTTCTTGCGCTTTTTCGATTGCGTCAGAAATTGCCATTTTGACTGCCATTTCCATTTTAAATTCAATCGACAAATTTTTTATTTTATTTTTGATCTTTTCCATTTTTGCCCCTGTTTTTGTTATTTGTTTTTTTTGGTGTGACATCATCTTAAACAATAAGAAAATAAGTGTCAAGTAATTAATTTAATAAAATGCAAAATAATTAAAAAAGAATTGAGACTAGAGAGAGTAAAGCGCAAGAGATAAAAGAAAGATAAAGCGAAAAAAAAGAAAAAATAATTTAAAAAAGATTTTGTAAGAAAAGGGAAATAGGTAACTGATATTTATTCTCAAACTTGTGACTTGCTTTCCTAAAATTTTATATATACCAATTCGAGAAAAACTAGAGATCGCCCTTTCTTTATAAAAAAAACAATATATAAAAAAACCACTAGCTAGGTTATTTCGCAAGAAATAATCGTTCCCCCTTGGGGGCGGAGGGGGTAAAAGAACTTGAAACAAGGCAAAAACTTTATTATGGAAGAGCAAAAGCTAACGCGAAAAGAAAAAAAAGAGATTAATAAAAAGTTATGGCAAGATTCTGCTAATAAAGCTCGTGCTTTGGTTAAGAATGAAAGAAAAGAGATTATTGCAAGTTTAAGAGAAGATGATGAGTTGACATGGCAAGATAAATTTCTGGAAGCAATAAAGCTAGGTTTGAATATGGTTGAATGTGCTAATGCTTGCGCAAAAGGATTGGGTGATATTTATAAAGAGTTTGATGAGAATGAGGATTTTAATAAAAACTACACACGCGCGAGAGAAATTTCAAATGATTTAAAAGCGGAGTTTTTGGAAGCAATAAACGAAGAACCACCGCGTGAAGGCTTTGATGCGCAAGGTAATAAATTTTATGATAAAACAGAGTTGCAATGGCGCAAAGCAAAAGAAGATACTACGAAGTGGTTGCTTTCGATTAGAGACCCAAAAAAGTTTGGCAACAATAGCAAAGTTGATGCAACTGTAAGCGGAGTTATGACAACCAAAATAATCCGCGATGATATTTAATGATAACTCTAAGCGAAAAAATTGCGCCAATCTTTTATTCAGTTCACCGCGCCATTAGAGATGAAACACATGACGAGTTTTGGATACACGGCGGCAGGGGTTCAACAAAATCAAGCTTCATTTCAATTCAAATAATTTTAGGCTTAATTAAAGACCCTGAAGCTAACGCAATCGCTTTTAGAAAAGTTTCCCGCACGATTAGGGACTCAATTCAAGGTTCGCTTAACTGGGCAATTGATGAGTTAGGCGAAAGCGATAATTTTGATTCAATTAGCTCACCTGCCGAAATAACTTACAAGCCGACAGGGCAGAAGATAATCTTGAGAGGTTTAGACGAGCCAAGAAAGCTAAAATCAATCAAACTGCGCAAAGGCTATTTTAAAATGCTCTGGTTCGAAGAGGCTGACGAATTTAACGGCGATGCAGAAATAAGAAGTGTTGAACAATCAATCTTGAGGGGTGGCGAAAAGTTCATTGAGTTTTTAAGCTACAACCCGCCAAGAAATCCTAATCACTGGATAAATAAACTTGCTCAAGAAGATGGCAAAAAACTAACGCATCACTCCACTTATTTAGACGTGCCGCAAAATTGGCTTGGTAATAAATTTTTTGACAAGGCTGACAGGCTCAAAGCAAACAATTATGAAACTTATTGCCACGAATATTTGGGCAAAGCAATTGGCAACCCGAAAGAGCTTGTTTTTTCGGGCAAATATGAAGTAAGTGATTTTGAAACTCCGCCGCTTTCAGAAATTTACCAAAACAGATTCTTTTTTGGATGCGATTTTGGATTTGCTTCAGATCCAAGCGTGCTTATTCGCTGCTTCGTTAAAGACGATTGCCTTTTTGCTGATTACGAGCAATACGGCGTTCAAGTTGAAATCGACCACATCGGCAAAGTTATTTTTGACAAAATTCCTGAATCTAAAATCTGGCAAATCGAAGCTGATTCATCCAGACCCGAAACTATTTCAAATTTAGTGCGGCAAGGTTTTAGAATTAGAGGCGCAAAAAAATGGGCTGGAAGCGTAGAAGAAGGTATTCAGTATTTAAAAAGTTTTAAAAAAATAATAATTCATTCGCGTTGTGTAAATCTTGCTAAAGAGTTTGAAAATTACTCTTACTTGGTGGATTCAGAAACTAAAGAAATCTTGCCAAAAATTAACGACAAAAAATCAAGAGTTTACGAAAAAGAAGGCGATAAGATGGGAATCAAAGACGATGGAATTGATGCGATAAGGTATGCGCTAAGCACTTACATTAAAAAAACTCCTGACATTATAGCTTTTTAAAACAATGATAAATTTTGACATCTTTGGCAAACCTTATTTTGGAAAAGTAGAACCTTTGCGAATACCATACATGGGCAGCAAAAGAAAAATTGCCGAAGAGCTTTTCCAAAAAATGCTCGAGATAAAACCAAACACAAAATACTTTTTTGATTTGTTTGGCGGTGGTGGTGCCATGTCTTTTTTTGCTGTTCAACTTGGCTTAAAAACGCACTACAACGAAAAGCAAAAAGGAATGGTGGATTTGCTAAATTACATTTTGCAACGCGCCAGAAACGGCGAAAAAGGGCAATATGGAATTTTTCCCGATGATTTTTATGATTTTATTGACAGAGAGCAATTCAAAATCTTGAAAGATGAAGACTCGATCAAGGGGCAATTTGCACGGATTTGCTACAGCTTTGGGAATAATCAAAGAACCTATTTATTTGGCGACATTGAAGAATTAAAGCATTTGGCGCACGACATTGTAGTTTTTAAAAATAAAAATGCTTTGGCAGAATTTAATCAAAAAACCAACTCAAATTTTGTCTTAAGCAAAAAAGAATCTTGGAATGAAAGGAGGTTTGATTTTATGGCGCAAGTTATTGGTCGTTTAAATTTGGAGCGGTTGCAGCAGTTGGAGCAGTTGGAGCAGTTGGAGCAGTTGGAGCAGTTGCCAGCTTTTACAATAACCAACTTAGATTTTCAAGATGTTAAAATTGAAACGCCTATCGAAGAAACCATAATTTACTTAGACCCGCCCTATCGCGGCACGGCAGAATACAAGGAAAGTGCCTTGTTTGATGATATAGATAACTTTTTTAGAAATTCGCCTTTTGCTTGCTTCATGTCTGAATACAACGCGCCTTTTGATTCGGTTTTAAAGATTAAGAAAGAAAGCCTTTTAAATAGCAGTGGTGCGAAAAGAAAATTTGTTATTGAGAATCTTTACTGGAACAAAAAATAAAATTTAATCCTATTTTTTAGTTTTGCTTAAAAGTGCAAGCAACTTACTTATTCAAAATAAAAAAAAATGTTTTTCCGCAAAGAAAAGAAAAATTACAATAACTGGTCGTTCTTAAATATGCTTCGTGGCGAATATGCCCAAGTAAGCACTCCTTCCGAGTTCATTAAGTTTTATATCGAAGCTTGTCCCGTTTTTACAGCTACCAAGTTAATTGCTGATGCTGTTTCTGCGATTGAAATTGTTTTAAAAGATAAAAACGGCGATTATATCTACGAACACGAAGCCTTAAAAATTTTAAGAAATCCAAACCCTTTCACCGATGGGCAACTTTTCATGAAAGAGTTGGCTTCTTATTATATTCTGACGGGCAACACTTATCTTAACATTATCGGCGAAAAGAAACCAGTCGAGTTAAATTGTTATAACCCTTCTGACATTACAATCGTTGCAGCAAATGATGGCTATGCAGGCGAATACACTTATCAATCAACCAATTCTTCTTACATATATCAAAGAGCCGCTGACAAAAGATTTTTAGATGGCAGAAAAAACGAGCTGGCTCATTTACGCGATTTTAACCCAAATTTCTCATCGACTAATCTGGTTGGATCATCTTCATTCTTGGGCTGCCAACTTGAAATAAGTCAATATATTTTGGCTTCAATTCACAACAACTCACTTTTAAAGAATCAAGCACGCCCAAGCGGCATAATCACTTACAAAGGCTCAAATGACTTACAGCAATCGCAAATTGATGGCTTAAAAGACGTAATTAAAAACAAATTGTCTGGCGCAAGAAACGCGGGCGAACCTGCTTTCTTGGGTGGCGATTTCAACTGGTTGCAATTGTCTGAATCAGTAAAAGATATGGACTTTCCAACTCTTAAAAAATCAGTGGCGGAGGCTATCTATTCAGCAGCTAAAATACCTTTGCCAATGATAAGCCCCGACAACATGAGCTTTGCCAACATGGACGCGTCAAAATATGCTTTCTATGACAACGCTGTTTTGCCGACTCTAAAAAGAATTTTAAAATTTCTTAGTGCCAAAGTTCTTTCAAAATACAACGTTCAAGGCTTAGAATATTCGTTTGACGAATCGGCAATCGAGGCTTTGGAAGCTCGTAAATATGACACAGCAGAAAAGGCTTCTAAAATTGGTGTTTTAAGCGACAATGAACTTAGAGGAATGATCGGATACGAAGCAACAAACGCCGGTGATGCAATCTACAAGCCCGCAAATCTAGTTCAAGTTGGAGTTGATACTTACACTGTTGACAACAGAGATGAGCCAGTTGGAAAAGGTGAATTTGTTGATTTGATGAAAAAACAAAAAAAACTAAACGGCGAAAGACTTTATTCTGACGAATACATTGAGCTAAAAGCAAAAGAATATTATGGAAATCGACGCTAGAAAAAGAAAGCTTGAAGCAAACGCAATTCCAAATCTTAAAAGGATTTTTAGGAATATGTCAAACGATGCTGAAAGAATTTATCGCAAGAATGGAACTATTGACAGCCAAGAATTAGCTAAGAACTACTATCCAGAGTTCTTAAAAGAAATTAGAGACATAATGCGCAAAACTACGCGCGAGTTTGGTTTTAGTTTGCGCGAAGACTTGCAAAAAAAAGGGCTTAACTTTGGCTTTGATTTAGAGCTAAAAGAAATCACCGATCCGAAAGTAAAAGATAAATTAAAAGAAATTAATTCCGAGCTTCAAGATTCCGCAACATTCTTTATTGCTAATTCAAGCGAAGAGCAAGCAAGATTTATCACCGAGACAAACGCAAAAGAAATAGCCTTGGCAATCACGCAAGAAGAAGCAAAATTCAACTCACAAAAAGCGTTGCCTGAATGGATTATCATTTCAAGAAACATTAAGATTAATTTGTTGGATAAGGCGCAATGGAGAAGCGAACTAATTGCGGCTCAAGTAGTTGGTTTGACTGAGAGTTGGGTTAGGAATGAAGAAGCACAAGTGATTGAAGATGCTGAACTAGAAATTGACAACAGACCAGTCGAAGTTCTTAAAACTTGGGTTGCAATTTTAGATAATAAAACCCGCGCAACTCACGCAATGGCAGACTTTCAACAAGTGGGAATGAATCAAAATTTTATTGTTGGTGGTTTTCAAGCCAAATATCCAAGAGACGAAAACTTGCCAGCCGAGGAGGCTCTGAATTGCAGGTGCATTGCAGACTATTCAAACGCTTTCGGCTCAAAGTCTTTTAAATCAACAGAAACCTACAAACCAACCGAAGAGATGGCAAGAAACGCCGCTCGTGGCTTAGAATGGCGCAAAGAATATGGAAGGGGTGGCACTGCGGTTGGAGTTGCTAGAGCTAATCAATTGAAGAACAGGGAAAACCTAAGCGAAAGCACTGTAAAGAGAATGCACTCTTATTTTTCAAGGCATGGCAATTATAGAAACTCACATTATGAGTTTAGAGATGGCAAGCCGACAACTTGGCGCATAGCTTGGTGTCTAACTCATGATACAGAAATATTATTAGCTGATGGAAGTCTTGAGACAATAGGCAACATCGTTAATAATAAAATGAATGTTGACGTGATGTCTAAGCAAGAAGATGGTTCTATAAAGCCAGCAAGAATTACTAACTGGCTGAAATTGCCTAGTAATCAAGATGATTTTATGGTTTTAAGAAGAGGTAAAGCAAAATCTAATGAATGTGGCGTTGTTTCTAAGCCTAAATTATTTGCAACAAAAGAACACCCAGTGTTTACTGATAACGAATATGTTCAAATGCAAAATTTAACACCTAATAATAAAGTTGCGGTGGTTGAGGAGTTTGTGGACAGCGTATCCGAGCAAATAATTTTTGGGCATATTATGGGCGATGCTTACTTATCTAGTGCTGGACAATTGAAAATAAGTAGATGCAACGACCAATTAGAATATTTACAAGATACTATAAAATTAGTTAAAAACTTAGGTTGGTGCGGAGTAAATACTTTTGTTGCAAAATCTGGTTTTGGAGTTGGGAAAACGCAACACACAACATCAAGTAAGTCTTTTAGATATTTGTCAGAAAATTCTTTAATTAGAATAAAAAATAAAAAAAGAGTCTTGGTCGGAAATTTAGATAAATTAAATGATATTGCGGTTTCTCGCTGGATGTTAGATGATGGCTCACTTCATAAAGGACGAGGAATAAATGCTAGACCTAACTATAGGCTTCACATTGAAGGATATGATAAAGAAAGTGCTTTTAAAATAGCAAAATGGTTTGAGTCAAGATATCAAGGAATATTAAGTCTGCATAAAAGAGAAAATTGCGATGGTTTTGTTATTTATTTTGGCGCAGATATGACGCAAGACATAGCTAAAAAGATTGCTAAATATGTTCCTTATTCAATGAGATACAAATTACCAGAATCTTTAAAAGATATTGAATATGCCCTAGAAAATCATATTTGCCAAACAGATTATAGATATTTAATGCAAGAAATAAATTATATCAGAAAAACAAATAGACATGACGATAAGAATCATGATAAATTTAATTTTAGATATGATCTAACAATAGAAGGAACGCATAATTTCATAGCAAACAGCGTAATAGTCCATAATTGTCTTTGGGGTGGAGATGCGGGCAGAGATTGGGCTAAAAAAATTGCTGACAAGTTAAGATAATTTATTTTACTGAATCATCTTTTTTCCAAGCATTCCAAGCTTCTTCAAGGTCAAACAGATTAGCCATTTCAATTTTCCCCATCAGGAAAAGAATCGTTAAATCTTTGTGTATAATGTTCCAAACTTTATAACCAACGCCATATCTACGCCAAGCGTCACAAACTTTAAACGAATAGTTATTTTGTGTGGCAAAATATTTGATGCAGCCTTGGTAAGGCAATTCCTTTTTGTATTTTTTTAAAATCCACATCAACAAATAATATTTGCCGCTGAATTTAATATTCAGATCAATCGTTTCTTTGTCTTTAATCATATTTTTTAGATTAGCGGTTTTAAATCAGCTCCATTTAATAAAATCAAATTTATAAAAAACAACAACTTATTTTTTAATGAAAAAAGAGATTAAGTCACTTCCTTTTGAAGTAAAAGAAATCAATGAGGATGGTGAGTATTTTACTTTTGAAGGCTACGCCTCAACTTTTGGCAATATAGATTTGGGCGACGATATTATTGTTCGCGGTGCATTTTCAAAGACTTTAGAGAAAAATGCAATGTTGCCAATTTTGTGGCAACATCAAATGTCTGAGCCAGTTGGAAAGTCAGTAACTCTTTATGAAGATGACAAAGGCTTATATATCAAAGCAATTCTACCTAAAGAAGACTCTCTCGTTAAAGGTCGCATCATTCCGCAAATGAAAGTCGGCTCAATTCGCGAAATGTCAATCGGCTTCTTCACTCGTGATGCAGAAATGGAAAAGGGTGTGCGCCTTCTTAAAGAAATCGAATTATTTGAAGTGTCTTTAGTCACCAAGGCAATGAACCCGCAAGCACTTGTAAGCGGCTTTAAATCGATGGAATCACTAAAAGATATTGAACAATCACTTAAAGAAATGGGGCTTTCAAATACAGAAGCAAAAACACTCATTTCAAAAGTAAAAGAATTTTCTAATCAGCGCGATGCTGAAGAAAAAACTCAGCGAGATGCTGAGAAGCAACAACAAATCATAAACGATTTAAACAAATACATTATTAATTTAAAAACAAAATAAAATGTCAGATTTTGAACAAAAACATATTGAAGCGTTAGAAGCCCTTCGCAAAGGCGTTTCTGCTGAAATGGAAGTTAAAATTAACACCCTTTTGGATGCTCAAGAAGAAAAAAACCAAGCTAAATTCAAAGAAATTCAAGCCAAAGCTGCTAAAGCTGAAGAGTTAGAAGAAAAAATGAACTCTTTGGAAGCCGATCTTAAAAGAGGAATTGGTGGAGAAGAAAAAGCTGCTAAAACTCAAGAATTGAAAGGATTCGAAGTTCTTTTGAAAAAAGGCTTAGTTAACACTCGCGGTTCTGAAGAATTTAAATATCTACGCTCTGACAACAATGAAGACGGCGGATATTTAGCTCCTTATGAATACGTGAATGAAATTATCAAAAAAATTACTGAAATTTCACCAGTTCGCTCAGTTGCTCGCGTTATTCCTACTTCTTCAAAAGAAGTTAGAATTCCAAAAAGAACTGGTTTAGTTTCTGGCGGTTGGGTTGGCGAAGGTCAAGCTGCTGCTCAATCAAACTCAAGCTATGGCGATGAAGTTTTAAGAGCTGAAAAGATGATGGTCTTTACCGACATTACTTTGGAACTTTTGAGAGATTCTGCTTTTGATATGAGAAGAGAAATCACTGCTGACGTTGCAGAAGATTTTGCTAAACTTGAAGGAGCTGCTTTCGTTAATGGTAACAGCGTTAGCAAACCAGAAGGTCTTTTGACAAATGCTGATGTTGGTTTTGTTGTTTCAGGCGCTGCTGCTGGTTTAACCGCAGACGCTTTGTATGAAGTTCAAGGTGAAATTCCAACTGGCTATAACCTAACTTGGATGTTTAACCGCAAAACTTTGCACAAACACATCAGAACTTTAAAAGATGGTGCTGGTCAATACCTTTTCCAACCTAGCTTGGGAACTCCTGATATGCCAAACACTGTTGCTGGATTGCCTTACGCTCTAGCTAATGATATGCCTGACGTTGCAGCTAATACTTTCCCAATCATCGTTGGTGATTACAGAAAAGCTTACTACATCGTAGACAATCAAAGCATTGAGTTCTTAGAAGATCCATACACTCAAGCCACCAGTGGCAAAAGAAGATTTGTTGTTTTCAAAAGAACTGGCGGACAAGTTGTTTTAGCTGAAGCTTTGAAAAAAATTAAAATTTCTCTATAATTAATTTAGAGGGGGAAACCCCTCTTTTAACTCAAAAAAATTAAACAAAATGGCAAGCGTAGATTTAAAAAATGATATTAAGTCGCTTAATGCTCTTAATATCCAAGCAATTACAACTAATACAACAACTGCTGGCGTTGAAATTGACACAAAAGGTTTTGATTCGGTGACTTTCGAAATCTTAACTGGTGCAAGAACTGATGGAACCGTGACTCCTCTTATCCAAGAGTCTGATACTTCTGGTTCTTTCTCTGGTTCTGTTGCCGACGAAGACTTGATTGGAACTGAGGCTAATGCTGCACTTTCTGCCGCTCAATCTCGCTCAATCATTGGTTACGCTGGTAAAAAACAATTTTTGAAATTATCTTTAGTTTCAACGGGTGTCACTTCTGGCTTAACCGCTGGTGCTTCTGCAATTCTTGGATCTGCGAAACACAATCCAGTTGCTTAACTAATCTTAGAGGGGCTTAAAAACCCCTCTATTTAAACAGAATTTATGCAAATTAAAGTTTTAAAAAATACTAAGGCAGCAAAAGACAAATTAGGAATCGAGGCTTTTGACTATCAAGCTGGCGAGACTTATGAAATCTTTGACGAACTAGCAAAAGTTTTTATTTCCCAAAATTGGGGAGTTGAAGAAAAAGAGGCTCAAGAAGTGCAAAAAATCAAAGTTGAAGAAAAGGAAATCAAGACTGAAGAAAAAGCAATCGACAATTTAGAAAATAAAGCGGTTGATAACCTAGAAAACAAATCAATTAACAACAAAAAGAAAGGTAAAAAATAATGACAGCTAACGTATTGAACTACTTTAATCAACCATCTTCTGACTCACAAGACAATAAATTAGTTCTTGGTGGATCAGTTGAAACTAATGGTGGTCAAAGCCTTAAAAAAGTATATTTAACAACTTCAATTACTGATATTTCAACCGCTGGTCAAATTTATGTAGTGTCTCCAGTTGCTGGAACTATCACCAAAATTTATTCAGTAATCAATGGAGCTATTGCAACAGCAAACTCAATTCTAACTCCTAAAATTAATAACATTGCAATCACTAACGGCTCAATCACAGTTGCTTTCTCTGGTTCTGCTGCTGGCGATGTTGATTCTTCAACTCCAACCGCAGCCAATGCAATCACTGCTGGTGCAGCGATTGAAATTGAAACTGATGGTGGCTCTGCAAATACAGTTGAAGTTGTTTTAACAATTGAAATCACATTAAGCTAATGGCTACTAAAGATTTTCAACCAGTTATTAATTTTGATTTACAAGTTGTAATTGCTAACGGCGCAACAACATCTAATGCAGTGGATTTATTAGGTACTAGTCTTTTAGCCTTTGTTACCGATGCTGCATTAAATGGCACTGCTTTTACTTTTACAGTTTCTAACGATTTAGCTGGAACTTATGTGCCATTAAAGAGAATGTCTGATGGGACAACTTTAACTGCTGTTGTTGCTGTATCTGGGCAATATGCAACAAACCCTGCTGATTTTGCTTCAGTTAGGTTTTTAAAGATTGTTTCAGGAACTGCTCAAAGTGGAGCGGCAACTACAATTAAACTAGTAAATAGAAGATTAGCGTAATGCAACCAATCAACTACATTTTAGTTAGTGAAATAGGAAGCGAGCTTCTAACCTTGAGTGATATAAAAACTCACTTAAGGTTAGACGGTTCTGATTATGATTCTATTTTGACACCGCTAATTAAGACCTCTCGATTAATTGGTGAGAAGATAACTGGCAGGGACTTTATTGAAAAGGAGTGGAAAACTTATTTAGATTATTTCCCAACTTATAGTTTCGATGGCTACGAAGGAATTGAAATAAGAAAATCTAAATTGCTTTCAATTACTTCGATTCAATACTATGATGAAAACAACGCGCTACAAACTTTAAGCTCTAGTGATTATTACATTACTAACGAAGCCGATTATTCTTCGATTTTCATAAATAAAGACAAATCTTTTCCAAACACTTATTGCCGCAAGCAAGCTGTTATTATCACTTTTAAAACTAGCTTTCCTAACTTCCCGCAAGATTTGAAACAGGCGATGCTTTCAGTTTGCTCTTATTTATTCGAGAATACTGGCGACTGCATAAATGATGGTAATAGCCAATTCAAGTCTTTGTTTTTTCCTTATATCATCTCGCAAATTTTCTTATTATGAGATGCCAATCAATCAAAAGAAACGTAAATAAAGTCTGCGCTGGTGATTTTAGAGATAGAATAGCCATTCAAACAACCTCAATCACTCCAAACAATTCGCCCAATGGGCTTTCAAGTGTAGGGTTTGCAACCGTTGCTACTATGTGGGCTTTGGTAAAAACAAATCCATCAAGAGAATTTATTGATGGTGTAAATATCGAGAATGGACTAAATACAGATTTTTACATAAGATATAATTCGGCAATTCCTCTAACAAAAGAGCTTTGGGTAGAATACAACAACGTGCTTTATAAAATAACCAATACAGACAACATCGACAAGATGGATAACATAGTGCGCTTAAGATCGACAGAGAAAGGTGATAAAACTATTAACGCAAACAAAAGATGATTAGAGTGATCGACGGTTCAGAAAACGCCAAAACAATGAAGTTTCTTTATGAATTACCAGTTGAACTAACTCGGGCGATTAGACAAGGCTTCTACACTTCTGGTAAGCAGTTGGTAGCTGATTTAAACAAAGACATGAAAGCACCTAAAAGCGGTAGAAAATATAAAATCTACAAAGGGGTAGGTGGTAAATTAAGCAAGCCAAGACTGCACACAGCCTCAGACGCAAGTCAAACCCCTGCCGTAATTACTGGAGCTTTTAGAAAGTCTGTTGATTTTAAAGTGAGGGGAAATCGAGAACTTGAATTTGGAGCTAATCAATCCGCTCCAGTTTATGCGGAGTTTTTAGAAAACGGAACTTCAAAAATGGAAGCAAGACAGCCCTTTAAAAGGACAGTCCTAAAAAATAAAGAAAGAATTAAGTCAAATATCGACACCCGAATTAAACAAGCAATGACAGGTAAATAATGAGAGCGGTTTATGTTGTAAATAGATTAAAAGAAGAGTTGCCTAAGTTCACCGATGATTTTTCAACAATACTTTCCGTTTCTTCTTTAACTCGAAGCTCTACAACTATCACTTGCACGACCTCTACAGCTCACGGCTTAACCACTGGGAACTATGTGACAATAAGGGGGGCAAAAGAGCCTATCGCTTTAAGCACAATAACTTTTTCCAATGGAATTGCAACCGCAACCTCTTCAACAGATCACAAACTAAGCGATCCTTCTTTATTCTCTCTGGAGAACCTTCCTCTTTATGTTGAAATATCGGGTGCAACTGGGTTTACTGGAACTTGGGAGCTTGTAAGCGTTCCAACTAATTTAACATTCAAATTTAAGGTAAGTGGAAGCCCTTCAAATGTTTCTGGCGGGTTTCTTTTGCTTCAAGATCAAGATGGATATAATGGATACAAGCAAATAACGGTTACTAGTACCACAGCTTTCACCTATGCTACAACTGGCACAATGCAATCGCCAGCGCAAGGAACGATTCAAGTTAGTTGTTTGACTCGAATTGATTATGCTGCAACTGCTCAAAGAATCCAAGATTATTATTCAGCAAATGCCGCTGGTCTGCTACAGACTTGGGCTTTCGTGGTTATGGGACAGAATCAAGCATTTAGAAATGATACTGTTGTTGGTGATTCATCTTCAGCTAAAAGAACAAATGAAAGTTATTATTACACCCTACAACAAGCGTTTAGCATTTATGTTGTTATTCCTTCAACCACATCAACTTTAGGCGGCAATACGGCTGATACAGCCAAATCTTACCTGCAACCAATAGTTAAAACTTTATCAAATTTTATCTTTGAAAGTGATTTTAACGAGGCTCAAACTCAACCTTGCGTTTTTGCGAACGATGAGGGCGATGACTACATCGAAGCAACTTACACACATAGATTTGATTTTAGCGTTCAAAGCATAGTCCAAACAATCGACACCGCAAACTTTAGCAATGGCAGACCATTGCAAGTAATTGACGGAGTATTTGACAAAGGTTTAGATTACTATGTCAATACTCGCTCTTAATCATATTTTTTAGATTAGATAAATTCTAATTTAAATCAATATTAGACTTAAATTAATTTAAAATTTTAACATGAATTTAAAACTAAATCAAGATTTAAAGACACCAAAAGGCAAGTTGGCTAAGGACTCAATTATTGAAGTGGCTGATATTGACGGCGTTCCAATAGATATATTTTGGCGCAATAGAATTAAAGACTCTACAACTGATAATTGTGTAGAAATTGTTTCAACTCAAACAAAAGGTAAAAAATAATGGGTGCATCTTTTCCAAATGTTACTTCAAATATTAATTCAGCTTTAACCGCACAAGATGCGGGTCAGCGTTCAATTTTGCTTACTGGTTGCATGATTAGCGGCACTGCTACAAGCGGTCAGTTAATTGAAGGAATTATCTCAAAAGCAGAATTTAACGCCTATTTTGGCGCTAAATCACAAATCGCGAAAGCTGGCAGAGCTTTAATTGATGCTCTTTCAATTTCTAAAATTAAACCAAAAATTTCAGCAATCGGATTGGTTGACAATGCGTCTGGTGTGGCTGCAACTGGTACAATCGCATTTAGCGGAACTGCCTCTGCTGCTGGCACTTTGACAGTTTATATCGATTCAATCAGAAATGGTAAATACGAATTAAGCGTAGCAAGCGGAGATACTGCGACTAGTATTGGAGCTGCTCTAGTAGCTTTAATTGCTGCAAACACTTACTCGCCAGTAACGGCAGTAAACACAACTGGTTCAGTTGCTTTAACCGCTGCAAACGATGGAACTCAAGGAAACACAATCGGAATTAAAATTGAAGGAACTGTTGCTGGAATTACAACAACTTTAACAGCAATGGCAAGCGGTGCAACAAATCCTGTCTTGACATCACTATTCGACCCTGTTGCCGATAAAAGATTTACTTCAATTGTTTATCCTGCCGAGTGGGCAACTTCAACTTTAACAACTTTTACAGAAGCAAGATTTAATGTTGATAATAAAATTGTTGATGGCGTTGGTATTGTTTGCAAAAATGACACTTATGCAAATTCAAACACCGCTTTAGACGCTTTAAATCAAAAAACCTTAGCTTATATTACTAATGCTTTGATTTCTAGCTCAACTAACAAAGGCGGAGCTATTTTTGAAAGCCCTCTAGTTATTGCAGCTTATGCAGCAGCTTACAGAGAATTGAGATTAACAGTTGGTGCAAACGTTTCAACAATTACAACTAACGGTCAATCGATTGGCGGGAACTTCTTTGGCGGCATTCCTTATCACAACACACCATTCTCTTTGCTTCCAGTTATTGAAACTGGCAATGATTTTTCAGATGCGGAATGTGTTGAGTTAGAAAGCTCTGGCGGTTGGTTGTTAAGAAATAACCCAGCCAACACAGTTATTATTTCAAACGAAGCCGTTACTACTTACAAAACTGACGCTTTAGGGCAACCAGATGTTACCTTTAAATACCTAAACTATGTCGATACTCTAACGATTGCAAGAGACTATGTTTTTACGAATCTCAAAGCTGATTTTTCGCAACATATTCTAACAACTGGTCAATTAATTGCTGGTCGTCCAATGGTTAACGCTCAAGGCTTTGTTGCAAGAATGATGGGCTACTATGCTGCTTTATCAGGAATCAACGGCAATAACAACTACGTCTTGTTAAGAGCTGGAACAGAAGAGGCTAAGGCTTTCAAACAAGCAATTGAAGATTCTATTGTTATCACTTTATCAACTGGCACGATTACAGCTGAATCAATTGCAAATATTGTGACTCAAGTAAGAAATATCATTGTCAACTTTACCCCAACTTTTGAATAATTATGGCTATTTTAAATTACGGAGATTTAGCAATCAACGGAACTGTTATCTCTTACGAAGGCGCGGTTAAAATACAAGCAGGCTCAATAAAAAGAGTTGTAAATCCTCAAGTGAATGGTTCTAAAATCATCACTTCAGATATTTCAACCAACATGAGCAAAATCACGATTCCTGTTCGCGTTAGCCCTTCTTCTAACGATCAGTTTGATGCTTTCTTTAATAACGGCGACAACAACACAATCTCATTTAGAGATAATAACCTTACAGCTTGTGTAATGGAAGAATTGCCAGAGCGCGAAGATATGGCTGTTGTTGAATACGTATTTTATGGAGATCCAGCAGTATAATGACTGATAAAATAAATTTTACATTACAAAATCCAATTAAAAGCCAAATCAAAGTTGATGGCAGAAACGATTTTACAGATATAGAGACCCTTTATCTTAAAGCTCCATCTTACAAAGAAAAAGATAAAACTCTTGTTTTGAAAAAAAAATTTATTGAAGCAGTCTTTTTAATGACTAACTCACTTCAAAGGCAAGAAGCACAAGAACAAGTTGGCGATGGAAAGCTTGATGCTAAAGCTATTAAAGCGGTTTTATTTGCCGCTAAGGACTTTGACATTGTCGCTTACTTTAAGCACTTTGAAAGCCTGCTTTTAAGTGTTGGCTTTAAAGATGAAGCAATGGAACAGCCTCTAAATAACTTAGATATGCAAAAGCTCGATGAGTCTGATTTTGAGGAGCTACTGGCTAAATATTTAGAGGTTTTTTTTATTGGTTCGTGGATGAAGACTTTAAGCTAGAGTCGCTTATTTGCAATCTAGCTTATTTTTTTAAAGGCTCTGCAAGTATGGATTGGCTAGAGTCTCAACCAATACCAAAACTTTTAAGATTGCAGAAAGAGGCGGAAAAAATAAACAAACAACTAGAGAAAAATGTTTAAAGTATCATACATCTACGATTTAGTTGATAATATAAGCCCTCAATTAAAGAAGATTCAATCAAATTTAGAAGCAACAAGAACCAAGACACAAGCCGCTGCACAATCAATGGCTTCTTCTTTTAATAAAGTTGGTCAATCACTTACGCAAACAAGTCAATCAATTAAAAACGCTGGCTCAACTCTTGCGCCGATGTCTGTTGTAATGGGTGGCTTGGCAATTAAAGCTTTAAGTTCTGCCGCAAACTTTGAAAAACTTCAAATGCAAATGGAGGTTTTAACTGGCTCTGCTGAAAAAGGGCGAGAGGTATTTAAAAAGCTCGTACAATTTGCTGCTGCAACTCCTTTTGAGCTTCCTGAATTAGTAAAAGCTAACAACACTTTGATGGGCTTTGGCATGAATTCCAAAGATGCTTTTGATTCGCTTAAAATGATTGGTGATGTTTCTGCTGTCGCTGGTGGAGATTTACAGGGCATAACTGTTGCTTTTGGTCAAGCTGCTGCTTCTGGTCGCTTAATGGGGCAAGATTTACTTCAATTAGTAAATAATGGTGTGCCAATTATTGATATGTTGGCAAGTTCAATGGGTGTTGCTAAAGAGAAAATTAAAGACATGGTGTCACAAGGCAAGATTACTTTGCCAGTTCTAACAAAGGCTTTTAAAGACGCAACAAGTGAAGGTGGAAAATTTAACAATGGGATGGTTAAACTTTCAACAACTCTTGGCGGCGTTTATTCTACTTTAAAAGACAATGTAAATATTGCATTTGCTGAGTTAGGTTCAGAAATGGCAAAGTCAATAAATCTTCAGCAATTAATCAAAGATTTAAGCGAGTTTGCGGGCAAAATAACAGAAAAATTCAAGGCACTAAGTCCCGAAGCTAAAAAGTTTATTACTTACGCTATTTTAATTGCAACGGTTCTAGCGCCAGTTCTTTTGGTGTTTGGTTCTTTAGTAGGAGTTTTGGGATTAGCATTTAGTGGCTTGGCAATGGTAGCTAGTGGTTTTGCTTTGCTAGCAAGTCCAATAGGTTTAATTATTATTGCTGGAACTGCGCTTTTATTTATTTTAGATAAAATATTGGCTAAATTCGGCGGGATCAGTGGGGCTATAAACAAATTTAGGCAGGACACTGCGACAATCTTAGATTTTGTTGGCTTAGAAGGCGCGGCTAATTTTATTTCCCCTGAGATAAATCAAAACATAAATAAACCTCAACAAATGACAGCTGGCGGTCAATTAGATGTGAACATTAAAGGACTTCCAAAAGGATCAAGTGCTGGCTTCACTCCGCGACCTAACAATTTCTTGCCTGTTGGCTTGAATACTGTTTATGCGGGGGGCTAAATGACTGTATATAATACCGCAAGACTGCCCGATGGGCAATTTAGAGATGCTGGTTTCTTTTACCAAGATTCAAATGGAACTGGTGGCAGGAAAACAACAACTCACGAATACCCAAATAAAAAAGAGCGTTATGTTGAGGATTTGGGCGGGCTAGAAAAGAAATTTAGTCTAAACGTAATTACTGATGACAATGTTTCTTACGCCGACAGAGATTCTTTAATTGGCGCTTTAGATCAAAGCGGAGTTGGAACTCTAATTCACCCTTCAATGGGTGATTTACAAGTTGTTTGTGTTAGCTATAATTTTAATGAAAGCGTCAAAGAGCTAGGCATTACCAAGTTTTCAATTGAGTTTGAAGTTGCTTCGCTGAATGTTTTACCAACTGCCACGACTGGAAACAAAGGATTTCTAGCTAATCTTAAATCTAAAATTCTCGGTAGCAATGAGGCGGCTTTTGACGCTGGGTTTAAAACTGTCAAAAATTCAAAAGCCAAGTTTGATTCTGCGGTAAAAACTTTGAAACAATCTGCAAACCAAGTCAATCGAGTAGCAAGACAAATTCAAGGCGCTGCTGATACCTTTTCAGATTTCGCAACCTCAATTAATCAGATAGTAAACAGCGCAACTAAGTTGGTTCAATCGCCTTCTGTTCTTGCCTCTAACCTTCGCGCAGCTTTTGATAACTTAGCCGTTGCCTACAATAACTCGCAAGATTTATTTAACACAACCACAGGGCTTTTTGGATTCAATCAAAGAGACCAGCAAGCTAACGGAAAATCACAACTACAGCAAGACATTAGTGCAAACCAAGATCAAATAAATAATTTTATTAATGTCGCCGCATTAGCTACTGCATACGATGCTGCCGCTAATATAAGTTATTCAAATTTAGATGAGTTAAACCAAGTGGTGAGCCAACTTGAAAATGGCTTTAATTCCTTACCTAGCATTGATCGCGCGCTTTACGATGGTTTGGTTGAAATGAAAATCGAGGCGACAAATATTTTTTCTCAATTGGCAATTAGTTTGCCTAATGTCGCAGAATATGAAATATTGAATCCAATTAGCTTAAATGTTCTAACTTATAAGCTCTATGGATCACTTGATTTAAAAGATACTTTGAAACTTTTAAACGGCTTTGGCGATACTTCTCAAGTTCAAGGCACAATTAAAATCCTGACAAATGTCTAAGATATTGCTTGAAGTAGCTGGCATAAAGTATGAAGGCTTCACGGACGTTGGGGTCAATAGCGCATTAGAAAACTTTTCTTCTAGTTTTTCATTTTCGACCACAGTAAAAGAAAATTCTTTAGGCATCATCCAAAACGATTTAAAGCTAGGACAGCAAGCAAGGGTTTTTGTTGGTGATGATTTGGTTGTGACAGGTTTCATTGAGTCTCTAGATATTTCTTACTCGGCAGGTTCTCATTCAATTAATGTTTCTGGTCGAGATATTGGTGGTGATTTAATTGATTCTTCAATTCGTCAAAAATCTTACATTCAAAGAGATTTTTTTAAATTAATTAATCTTGTTCTAGCTGACAACGGCTATTCAATAAAGGTAATAAACAGAGTTGGGACTTTAACTTTAGAGCCGACAGAAACCATCAAAACAGAGCAAGGTGATAGTGTTTTTGATTTTCTTGATAGATACGCAAAGAAACTTCAGGTATTACTTAAGATCAATCCTAACGGCGATTTAGAAATAATACGAGAAGATAGCGATGTTGTTAAAAACTTTTTGATAAATGACTTCACTGAGAATAATAATATTTTATCTGCCAGTCTAAACCTTTCAACAATCAATCGCTTTAATGTGATTGAAGTTTATTCTCAGTCTAACAACAAAACCCACACAACAACTGGAATTTCACAAAAAGGAACTGCGACCGACCCAAGTATAAGAAAGACTAGAAGAAAAAGAATAACAATGGACAGCGCTTCGCAATCTAAGTCTTTGACAGCGTTGGCAGAGTGGAACGTCAACCTAAGAAGGGCGAAAGGTTCGAGATATACCTGCAAAGTTGTTGGTTTTTATTCTGGTAAGAATGTTTGGCAGCCTAACAAGCTAGTCAATATTATTGATTACACTGCGCAAGTGCAAGGCAACTTTTTAATCCAAGGCGTTGAATTTTCTCAAAGTCTGCAAGGCTCTTTTACAACTTTAGATATTGTTGAGAGAGGCGCTTTCAGTATCGAAGGCGTTAATAGTTTTGGCAATAGCTTTGCGGATGGGTTGATTAGCTAATTTATTCTTTTAATTCTACGAGCCATTTTTTAATTCAAGCTCCAAAAACCTTTCAAACTTCCCGTCTTTGTATTCTGCTAGTTTTAATTTCATAATTATTTAATTCTTAGGTTGCAATAAGTCCATGAGTTCTAACCGCCGCAAGCAATAAATTTAACTGACTTATTGCCGTTGCCAAATCCGTTGCATCAGTAATTGCAACTCCTTGACTTCCTACAACTTGAAGCCCCGATACTTTGTAAGAATTAGCCTCACAAGTTCCATTGATTACAACATTGCCTTCAATTTCATTTTGCGTTTCCTTTGCGACAAATCCATTGCCCGATACTCTATTTCTGATTTCAGCTTCACCAGCTTCAAGAGTTGATTGCGTTAAAATATCATAAGGAATCGCGAACGCGTTTGTTTTACTTCCCAACGCGCAAAAAATAAGCACCAAAGTTGATTCACTTGGCTTAACTTTGGATTGAAAGCCATAAGGGTAAAGCAAAAGCACATCATCAAAGATTTCGTCCTGCAATGAAACCACTTTTGCATAAGTGCCGTCTGTTTCGGTGATGTATCCCTTATAAATCATATTTTTTAGTTTTGATTGATCGAAAATTTAAGTTAGTTTTCCGCTTTAAAAAAGCAACTGAAAAATGGCAGTAGATTTAAAATTAAATCAATCGAAAGGTTATTGGGATTTAGATATTGAGAATGGCGACTTTGCCAAGACCAATAGTCTTGATACCGCTCTTTACATGTCTGTTTTTTGCGAGAGAAGAGCTAACCAATTAAATGAGCCGACTTTAAGAAGAGGTCATTTTACCAATCAATTTAGCCGCGTTAGTGGTTATGAAGTAGGCTCTTTGTTTTGGTTATATACAAGCCAAGCTAAGAATACAGCAGCAAATTTAACCTTGCTAGAAAATGCGGTTAACGAAGGCTTAAGATGGTTAATTGATGACGCAATAATTTCTAAAACAAACATAACGGCGACTAAGTCTAATACTCAAATAAATCTTGAAATAGAATTAGTCAATAAGTTGCAATCAAACAGTAAATACTATAATCTTTTTGTAAATCTATGATTGAATTTTCATCAATATCACAAATTCAACAAAGAATTGCAAACGCTTTGAGTTTAGCTGTTAACGCTGGTCAAACTGACAATTCAAAGCACATCGATCCAAACATTAGAAATAACTTTGCTTTGGGCTTAGTTAATTCAATGGCTGCTGGTTTCGATGAAAACAACGATAACATTCAGGAAGTTTTAAAACAACTATTTCCGCAAACCGCAACTGGTGATTATTTAGAACTTTGGGCTTCGTTCTTTGGCATAAATAGAAAAGATGCCGTGCAAGCAGAGGGTTTTGTTGTTTTTACAGGCATTGCGACAACCTTAATTCCGACTAACACCGCAATTCAAAAGGCTGATGGTTTTCAATATGAAACGCAAAGTTTAGGAACTATTTCAGCTCAAACAATCTTAATCTCTTCTTTGACAAGAAGCGGCACAACAGCAACAGTTACAACTACTTCCGAACATAATCTTGCGACTGGAGTCTCTGTTATAATAGCTGGCGCGTCTCAATCGCAATATAATATTACTGCTACAATCAGCGTTATTTCGCCAACTCAATTTACTTACGAAGTTTTGGGAAGTCCAGCAACTCCAGCCACTGGTTCGCCATCAGCTAGTTTTGCAACTGCTTACGTCCCTATCAAAGCCGTTGAATATGGCGAAAATGGAAACTCTGCTGGTGGTTCGCAGTTAAGTTTAATTTCGCCAATTGTCAACGTCGATAACACTTGCTACCTTCCATATGATGGGGCTTCTTTAGGCTTAGATATTGAGACAGACGAAGAATTGCGAGCAAGACTTTCGGAAAGAACTTCAAATTTTACCGCACCTTTTACAGCTTCGGGTTTGCCAGTCTTTATCAAAGAAAATATTGCTGGCGTGACTAGAATTTGGGTTCAGACCGCAACGCCTTCGGCTGGTTATGTGACGATTTATTTTGTTCGCGATAACGACTCAAATATAATTCCAACTGCCGCTCAAGTAAATGCTGTTAAAAATGCAATTATTGACGAAGATAACGGAATTAAGCCAGCCAATACGCCCGATAGCTATGTTGTGGTAGCTGCCCCAACCGCTGTGCCAATCGCAATTACCTTTTCAAGCTTAAGCCCAAGCACAACAGCAATGAAAACGGCAATTACTGAAACCTTAACTGATTATTTTAAAAGTGCTTCGGTAAATGTTGGTGGTGATATTCTTCTTAACGAAATAAACGGTCTAATTTACAGCGTAATTGATGAAGATGGCAACTCACCAACTTTTGCTTTGTCTGCGCCTTCTTCAACCACCTCTATTTCAGATAGTCAACTAGCCACATTGGGAACTATTACTTATGTTTAAAGAAAGAACTCAAGCGCAGCAAGCCAGCGTCTTAGCGCAATATTTAAGAGATGATGATTTACACGTCGCAAAAAATAAAGAAGATTCAATTTTAAGAAAAGTTTTGCTAGGGCTTGCTAGTGAATGGCTTAATTTCAGAAGTAGCTTAAATGATGTTGTGAGCCAATACAACCCCAACAATACAACATCACTAATTGAAGAATGGGAAGGCTTTGTTGGCATTCCTGATTCTTGCATTGCCGTTGCTTCAACTTTAGAGCAAAGAAGATTAAATGTCTTGCTCAAATTGTCGGGAATTAATGTAAGCACGGCAAAACAATTTAAAAATGTTGCGGCAATTTTAGGCTACTCAATTCAAGTTTCAAATGGTATAGACACTTCAACTTTTCCATTGCAATTGCCTTTCTTGTTAATTTCTCAAGCGTCAGCACCCTTCACAATAGTTATTACGCTGCCCGCTTCGTTAAAACCTGCAGGCTTTCCTTTGACTCTACCATTCAAACTAACAGCACAACAACCAACTATTCTAAAATGTCTTTTTAACAAATTAAAACCAGCGAATACCCAATTATTTTTTAGATATAGTCAATCCTAGTTTTTAGTTTTGTCAAATAAAGCTAAAAAGATATTTAACAATTAAATTAATTAACATTTTTTCAAAATGGCAGATTTCAACTCATCAAAAGTAGACGGCGATTCAGTAGATGCAAACGAATGGAATCAACTCGCAAGTATAGATAATTTTATTACTACAAGCGGTCAGACTCCATCGACTAGCAATCTTAACCAAATGGGAATTGGTGCGGCTCGTTATTCAAGCGGCGGTCAATTCTTTACTGATTCTGGCACTGCCAACGCTTATGTTTTAACCTCAATCTCACCTTTTAAATCACCAGTTAGTAGCGGAGCTGGCGAAGGCTATTTTATCGGAATGGAAATTAAATTCCGCGCGGGAAATGCAAACACTGGAGCTTCAACAGTCAACGTCAATTCTGCTGGTGTTAAGAATTTAAAACAAGAAGATGGTACAACTGATTTGGTAGCTAACCAAATTTCTACAAGTCAAGATTTGATTTTTAGATATAATGGAACTGCATTTTGTCTAGTAAATAGCCTGCCCGTCAATTATTTATACTCTCCTAGTTTTAGAAATACAATTGTTAATGGAGGTATGCAAATTGACCAAAGAAACGCTGGCGCAGCACAAACAATTACTGCCGCTGCCGCTTTAGCTTATACTGTAGATCGGTGGTATGCTTATTGCACAGGCGCAAATGTCACTGGTCAAAGAGTTGCAGGAACAACTCCAAATGCCTTTAATTACAGATTTACAGGAGCGGCTTCTGTTACAAAAATTGGTTTTGCCCAAAGAATTGAATCTGCAAATTCACAATTTTTAGCAAATAACGTTGCAACGCTTTCTGTTAATTTGGCAAATTCTTTACTTACCGCCGTTACTTGGGTGGCTTATTATGCAAACTCAAATGATAGTTTTGGAACTTTAGCTTCGCCAACAAGAACGCAAATAGCTACAGGAACATTTACCGTAACATCAACTTTAACAAAGTATAGTGCCAATATTTCAATTCCATTAGCTGCCACAACTGGTATTGAAATTGAATTTTCAGTTGCAGCTCAAACATCAGGAACTTTTACGATCGGAAGATGTCAATTAGAACTAGGTTTATATGCGACACCTTTTGAGCAAAGAACTATTCAACAAGAGGCAGCTCTTTGCCAAAGATATTTTGAAAAAAGCTACGATTTAGATACTGCTCTCGGAGATACTGCTGGAACTGGAAAAATAACCACAAGGGCAGTTGGTACGGTTTATGATATTAACATATTTTTTAAAACTCTTAAAAGAACAACGCCTACAATTGTCGTGTATAATCCAATAACTGGCGCAACTGGTTCAGTAAGAAACGAAAGTGCAAACACAAATTTATCAATTGGTGCTGAATTTATTAACACCAGCAAATTCAATATTGATGGAGCGGTTGGCGTTAGTAATGCTGAAAGAGTTTCAACACAATATACAGCTTCCGCTGAATTATAATTTTTAAATTCATGCAAATTACAAAAGTTCAAAAACAAAAAAACGGCTACTTGGTTAATGACTCAATGTCTGTGCCAATTGCGCAAGACAACTCTGATTACCAAGCAGTTCAAAAATGGATTGCTGATGGTGGAGTTGTTGAAGCTTTTGATGCTTTAGA
>Ga0315902_10001016_pt1 | contig 46060 bp, 32 predicted proteins | sample LakEriMetagenome_9_FD_203523 | JGI IMG/M metagenome (GOLD analysis project Ga0315902, IMG submission 203523) | Freshwater fungal communities from buoy surface, Lake Erie, Ohio, United States - Buoy 12 MA117 | ecosystem: Environmental > Aquatic > Freshwater > Lake > Lake biofilm | place: USA...
GGGCAATCCCCTCCTATTTTCATAAACCCATTTTGAGCGCAATCCAATATTCAACTCCTCCCGCCTTTCATAATTGGTGATGAATGGATTTTTAAAATTGGTCAAAGATGTAGTGAAGGAACTTATGGTCTTCCAATGCTGATTCAATTGGACTGTATTCGCGAAACCTAGCAGGAAAGTTTTATTATAGATTGCAGTTTTCTGATCTTTGACAGAAGGTAGCGTTGCAGTACCTGGTCTTGATTGTCTGGGATTGGCCAGGAATTGTGTGAAGGTTAATCCGCCTGGGGTCTGATAAAAAAGATCAGTGTACATCATCAGAATATCCGTGTGCACTTTTTCATTTCCCTTTACAGACATCCTGAACATGAAATTGTCTTTTCTCATTCTGCTTTGGTCCCTGTAGCCATCTGACTGTGCATGACCCTGTTGTAAAGAATAAGAAATGGAATTGGTGCTTTGTCTGAATTGAAGAGACTGATTGAAGGTGCCAAACCTTCCACCATTCATACTCAACCGCCATGCACTACTATCTTGCTCTCCCTTGGGCAATAAGGCTGCAGCATCCAGCAGAACAGCTCCACCTGTTCCCGCTCCGTATAAACTACCAGCAGGTCCTTTCAATACTTCAGCTCCATTGATGTTGTTTATATCGATTAAATTCAGATAGGTATTTCCCCCTGCATCAGAAAAAATGAATTCATCGAGATACATTTTGATATTCCTGACACCAAAAGGTGATCGAAGCAAGCTGCCTCTAACGGATAGTCGAAAGCTCCCGGGAGAACGTTCCTCAAACCGAACTCCGGAAAGCTGATTGAATGCTGGCAGGAGACTTAAGGTAGCTGTTCCATTCAAAGGATGATGGTCCGGAGAAATGACACCAATTGTTGCGGGAGTGAGTGACAAAGAGGATTTTGAATCAAAACCACGAACCATCACTGTTTCGAGAGTTGAAGCCGGGCTTTCATTTTTAACCTCTGATGATTGGGGTATACTATCTTTTCTTGATTGTGCTCCAGCGGATCCGGCTACAACCATTAAAATCAACAGAAAAGAAATTGCTTTCAACACATTACTTCTGTATGTACATTACTTCCTTTACCAGTTTAACAGTTCTGGCAACATCAGGAAGGTAGGCAGCAACAAGATTGGGTGCGTAGTGCATGGGAGCATCTGCAGCTGTGATTCTTCTGATGGGAGCATCCAGATAATCAAATGCTTCTTTTTGTATGCGGTAGGTAATCTCTGAAGAAACCGATGCAAATGGCCATTGCTCCTCAACGATAACCAGTCGATTGGTCTTTTTTACACTTTCAAAAATTGTCATCCAATCAAGTGGACGAATGGTTCTGAGGTCAATCACTTCAGCACTGATTCCTTCTTTTTCCAATTCCTCTGCTGCACCCAAGGCTACCTTCATCATTTTATTGAAAGAAACAATCGTTACATCACGACCGGCTCTTTTGATATCAGCTTTTCCAATAGGAATGAGATATTCTTCCTCTGGAACTTCTCCTTTGTCCCCGTACATCAACTCACTTTCCATAAAAACTACCGGATCGTCATCACGGATGGCACTCTTCAACAAACCTTTGGCATCGTAAGGATTAGAAACCGAGATTACTTTTAAACCTGGTATGTTGGCATACAGACTTTCAAAGGCGGTCGAGTGCTGAGCCCCCAACTGTCCCGCTGATCCGTTGGGTCCCCTGAATACAATCGGACACCCTACCTGACCGCCACTCATGGCCAGCATTTTTGAAGCTGTATTGAGTATCTGGTCGAGAGGTAAAACAGCAAAGTTCCAGGTCATGAATTCTACTATGGGGCGCAGACCATTCTGTGCAGCACCTACGGCGACTGCAGTAAATCCGAGCTCGGCAATCGGCGTGTCGATCACCCTTTTGGGACCGAACTCATCGAGCATACCCTGACTGACCTTGTAGGCACCATTGTATTCAGCAACCTCTTCGCCCATCAAAAACACGCTCTCGTCCCTTCTCATCTCCTCTTGCATGGCCTCTCTAAGGGCCTCACGAAAAGCAATAATCCTTCCCATAAGAAAAATTTATCGTGGTGCAAAAGTATTGCAAGGTGGGGAGACGAACAAATAAAAAGGGTTGTTAGTCCTGGTACAAAATCACTGCTCCAAAGGCAGGAACTTCAATGATATTACCTACCTTTTCTCTAGACAATACCGGATGGATCAGTTGTACTCCCCTGCTGAAAAATTTCCAGTTTCCTGGCTCCATTGAAATATTTATGGCACCGGGATTCCCATTGTAAACAACTCGGATTTTTCGCCAGGTATCACCAGCCGCTTCCCCATTGATGGTGTAAGCAACCACTCCATTGACAAATTTATCATCAAACCTGATCAATTTGCTGATCTCAGCCTGAGTTGTGAGGCGAAAAGCGGGGTGTTCTTTTCGCATTTGGATAAGGGCCCGTATGTACTGGTAAACATCACTGTTGTCGGCCTTTTCAAACCAGTTGATGGCATTGATACTATCGCCCGCATTGAAAGAGTTCTCGACCCCTTTTTTAGACCGGAGAAATTCTGATCCTGCGTTCAGAAAAGAGATGCCTTGTGAGGTGAGAACAATGGTTAAAGCAAGTTGGTGCATTTTCTTTCTCAACTCAACATCATCCTTACTGTTTGATATAGCGAGTTTGTCCCATAACACATGATTATCATGACACTCACAATAACTCACAACCTGGGAAGGTTCATTTGCGTAAGGGGCTTTTGAGTAATTGATTTTGGAATAATCCACCTGGGGATGTTTACAGGAGGCCGTAACTCCGAACTTGATGGTTTCCTCCATTCCCTGCTTCCCGGATGCAAATCCTTTGTCGGCATGCTCAAAAACACTGCCTTTGATTCCATCCCTGAGATCATCACTGAACACTGCAATGCGATCAAGTTGATAGGCATTTTTTTTCAAAGCCCTTAGTGAGTCTGGTATAGGAGACGCGCCTGCTGTCCACCCTTCCCCATACAGCAAAATATCCGGCTTGATGGCATGCAACTCCCTGGAAAGCTGGTTCATGGTTTCAATATCATGGATACCCATCAAATCAAAACGGAATCCATCGATGTGGTATTCCTTCACCCAATATTTAACCGATTCAATCATAAATTTCCGCATCATGGGTCGCTCACTGGCTGTTTCATTTCCACAAGCAGAAGCATTCGAAAAATCTCCATTTTCCTTCTGCCTGTAATAGTACCCCGGAACGAGTTGATTGAAATATGAGTTCTCATTGAGCATAGTATGATTGTACACTACATCCATGACTACCCTCAAACCCTTGCGGTGCATGGTTTGTACAAGTTGTTTGAACTCTCGGATCCTGGTTCTTCCATCCGATGGATCGGTAGAATAACTTCCTTCAGGAACATTGTAATTCAAGGGATCATATCCCCAGTTGTACTGCAAACTGTCAGGTCTGCTCTCATCCACACTGTAAAAATCATAAGAAGGCAGAAGGTGAACATGGGTAACCCCCAGTTCCTGAATATGATCCAGTGCTGTTTGTACTCCACCGATATTCATGGTTGCCTCTTCAGAAAGCCCTCTGAATGTACCCCGATATTGAACGCCCGAGGATTCATCAATTGTGAGATCCCTTACATGTGCTTCATAGATTACCGCATCAACAGGTAATCCACCGATACCCGGCTTCAGGTTTTTTCTTTTGCTGAAGACCGGAGAGCGATCTGATTCCCATCCCAATGGGTTTGTTTCTTTCAGATCAACCACCACTGCCCTTCTACCGTTGGTACCCACCGCTTTGGCATAGGGATCTGGCACTTCATCGAGCCATTTTCCATGATGAAAGATCCTGAAAACGTAATAAATACCCTTGAGATCCTTATTGACTTTTTTCATCCATGTTCCGGAAACTGATCTTTCCAACTGGATGGTTTCAATCCTATCTTTACCCAGTGAGCTCTTGTATAAAATGAGTTCCGCTTTTTCTGCTACCGGGCTCCATATCCTGAATGTTGATGATGCCGGTGTATAGGTAAGCCCCAGATCGGAACCTGAATAAGGAGGATATTTTTCAATACTTAGAAACTGACTGTAACCGAACATCAACTGAAAGGTAAGAACACATGAGATGAAAAATTTACTGGTGACCTTCAGCATAATGAAAGTTTAATTTTAGTGAGTTTCTGGAGCCAGTGTCCAATGCTCTGGTGAACGCCAGAGTCCGGACAACAACAACTCTCTCATAAAGAAGAATTCCTTCGGTAATTTATCATACATACGGGAGAAAAGCTCTTCGTGTGCCAAAATTTCATTCTTCCAGAGTTCACGGTCTACATCCATTACCGCTTCATATTGATCCCTGGTGAAATTCAAAGACCCCCAGTCGATATCTTCATATCTGGGTACCCAGCCAATAGGACTTTCAATGGAAACCCTTTCTCCATAAACCCTTTCAACTACCCATTTCAGCATTCGCATATTGTCGCCAAAACCTGGCCAGAGGAAATTCCCATCCTTATCTTTTCTGAACCAATTGACGCCAAAGATCCTCGGAGGATTGGGTAACTCTCTTCCCAACTGCAGCCAATGATTGAAATAATCTGCCATGTGGTAACCGCAGAAAGGTAACATGGCAAATGGATCTCGTCTCACCTTTCCAAGCTCTCCAAATGCAGCTGCTGTGGTCTCGGACCCCATTGTTGCAGCCAGATAAACTCCAAAATTCCAATTGAAAGCCTGGTAGAGAAGCGGGACCGTATTGCTTCTTCTTCCTCCAAAAATAAATGCACTGATAGGAACACCTTCAGGATTCTCCCACTCACTGTCGATACTAGGGCATTGGTGCGCCGGTGCTGTAAATCGGGCATTGGCATGTGCTACCGGCTTGCCGGATGCAGGATCATGCAATTCACCTCTCCAATTGTAAATTTCCTTGGGAACTTCCTTGGTGAGACCCTCCCACCATACATCCCCATCAGGTGTTACGCCAACATTTGTAAAGATGCTGTTCTTTTTAAGCGCTTCTATTGCATTGGGGTTGGTTTTGGCATTGGTACCGGGAGCCACGCCAAAATATCCATACTCAGGATTGATGGCATATAGTCTTCCATCTTTTCCAGGCTTTATCCAGGCAATATCATCACCAACCGTAGTGACTTTCCAGCCTTTCATGTCGTCCGGCGGGATCAGCATTGCAAAATTGGTCTTGCCACAAGCGCTGGGGAAAGCCGCTGCCACATAGGTTTTTCTTCCCTGAGGATCTTCCACACCCAGGATAAGCATGTGCTCAGCCAGCCATCCCTCTTCCTTACCCATTGCTGAAGCAATACGCAGAGCAAAACATTTCTTACCCAGAAGTGCATTCCCACCATAACCTGACCCATAGGAAACAATGGATCTGTCTTCCGGATAATGCACGATGTATTTAGTTGTAGGGTTGCATGGCCAAGAAACATCTTTTTGCCCTGGTTCGAGCGGTGCACCAAGTGAATGCAAACACTTGATATAGTCTGCCCCCTCATTGAGCATCTCGAGAATTTTTGTACCCACCCGGGTCATGATGTGCATATTCACCACTACATAAGCTGAGTCTGTTACCTGTACGCCAAGTTTACTGATGGGTGAACCTACGGGACCCATACAGAATGGAATCACGTACATGGTTCTTCCCTTCATGGCACCTTTCATGAGCCCCTTCATCTTCAGCTTCATTTCTTTTGGATCGACCCAATTGTTGGTGGGACCTGCATCTTCCTTCCTTCTGCTGCAAATGAAGGTCTTATCTTCCACTCTCGCCACATCGCTCGGGTCTGAATTACATGCAAAACTATTGGGCCAGCGTTCAGGGTTCAATCTTTTGAATGTTCCGTTTGAAACCAGCAGTTCGCAGAGCTCATTGTACTCTTCTGTGGATCCGTCGCACCAGCGAATATCCGATGGCGTGCATACGGCGGCCATTTCTTCCACAAATGCTATCAGTTCGGCATTTTTAAGACTGTCAGGTTGATTTGTTGTCATGGGTTATGTATTGAAATCATTTTTCTTCCGCAAAGGTAAAGATTTTGTTTTGGGAGACATTTAAATAAGGCCATAGTAAACCCTTACTTTTTTTATTTTTCTTTATCTTCATCGCACAAACGATCGGATCCATATGAGCATTCCATTTCCCAGAAATCTATTGAGCAAAAAATTCATTGTTGGATTTGTTTTTTTGATTGTTATTGGTGTTGCAGGATGGCTATTGCAATCAAAAGCAAACAGTGGCAATGCCATTCCGGATGTGGTAGATTTCAATTTTCATGTCAGGCCTATCCTTTCTGATAAATGTTTCAAATGCCATGGTCCCGATGCCAATAAAAGAGAAGCCAACCTCAGATTGGATACAGAAGAAGGAGCATTTGCAGCATTGCAAAATGATCCTTCCAGCCATGTGATCGTACCTGGCGATCCCATGGCATCTGCATTGTACATCCGGATCAGCTCTACTGATACTGCACAGGTAATGCCTCCTCCCTCTTCAAAGCTCTCTCTTACAAAAGAGGAAATAAAGTTGATCAAAAAATGGATTTCTCAGGGCGCCAAATTCAAGAAACACTGGTCGTTTATTCCTCCAGTTAAATCCGAGGTACCAAAAGCTGACAAGGATCTGAATCCCAGGAATGAAATTGATCATTTCGTTTACACTTCCATGGTTGATCATGGACTCAAACCAAATGAAGAGGCAGACAAGGAGACATTGTTGAAAAGACTTTGCATGGATATTACGGGACTGCCACCCACTATCGAGCAACAGGAAAGATTTCTCAAAGACCCATCCACAAATGCTTACGAGAAAATGGTGGATGAATTGTTGGCCGACAAACATTACGGGGAAAAAATGGCAATCTACTGGATGGATCTTGCCCGGTATGCTGATAGCCATGGATATCAGGATGATGGTTACCGTACCATGTGGCCCTGGCGAGACTGGGTAATACACGCATTCAATCAAAACTATCCTTTCTCCAAATTTGTTACCTGGCAGCTTGCCGGAGATCTGTTGCCCAATCCTACCAAGGAGCAGATATTGGCAACCGGCTTCAACCGTAACCACAAGATCACACAGGAAGGTGGTATCATTGATGAAGAGTACAGAATTGAATATGTGACCGACAGAACCAATACTTTCGGTAAGGCTTTCATGGCGATGACATACGAGTGTGCAAAATGCCACGATCATAAATATGATCCCATCTCACAAAAAGATTATTACAGCACTTTCGCATTTTTCGACAGAGTGAAAGAACGCGGTTTGGTGGGAGATATCAGTCTGGCTTCCAAAGGAGACCCACCGAATATGTACATAACCACAAAGGATGTCGATTCATTATTGACATTCATCAACAAAAAAGATACTTCCCCTGTGGTAGTAATGGTAATGCAGGATAGTGTTGATATTCGCAAAACAAGATTACTCAAAAGAGGGGTTTATGATCAGCCGAGTGATACAGTCGAAATGTCTACCCCAGCCTCTATCCTACCTTTTAACAGCAATAAATATCCAAAAAACAGATTGGGGCTGGCCCAATGGATGTTGGCGGCAGAAAATCCATTGACAGCAAGGGTTTTTGTGAACCGCATGTGGGGACAATTTTTTGGGAAGGGGCTTGTAAAAACATCCGGAGATTTTGGCATGCAAGGCGAGCTGCCTACCCATCCGGAACTGTTGGATTGGCTAGCCGTGGATTTCAGGGAGAATGGCTGGGACATTAAAAGACTCATCAAACAGATTGTTACTTCAGGTACATACAGACAATCGGCTAAAAGAACCAAGGAAAAAATGGATAATGATCCCGATAATAAATACCTCAGCTATTTCCCCAGGCTTCGTCTCAGTGCGGAATTGCAGAAAGATCTGGTGGTAAGTGCTGCAGGGATTTTGAACCCGGAGATCGGGGGGCCGAGTGTCAAACCCTATCAACCAAAAGGCATTTGGGAATCCACTACCTCAGGTAGAGGTGAACTGGCCAGATATGTTCAGGATAAAGGCGAGAAACTTTATCGCAGAGGTTTATACACCTTCATCAAGAGAACAGCACCCCACCCCGCCATGTTGGTAATGGATGCCAGCAACAGGGATCAGTGCGAAGTAACTAGAACAAGGACCAATACGCCTCTTCAGGCACTCGTGATGATGAATGACCCGATTGTACTGGAATCATCCAGGGTGCTGGCACAAAATACTTCCAATTTGGGTATGGGTATTGATCAAAAACTGGAAAGAGTATTTCGCCTCATTCTCTGCAGGAAGCCAAAGGAAAATGAAATGAAGATGCTCAAAGCATATTATAACCAAGAACAAAACCGTTTCGGCAGGGATAAGAAAAAAGCTGAAGCGTTCTTGAAAGTTGGAGAATATGCACAAATTGCAACAAAGGATATTGCTGAAACAGCTGCCCTTATGCAAGTAAATCAAATGCTATTCAATCTTGACGAAACAACCATAAAATAACAGGATGGACAACAATGTCAGACAATTTAGGCTAAACATTACCCGCAGACATTTCCTGACCAAGGCAGGACTCGGCATTGGAAGCGCCGCATTGGGCAGTCTACTTTTCAAGGATCAGATCTTTGGAACGGATGCCCTCAGTTCGATGCCGCTGGGTGTAGCTCAATTTGCACCAAAAGCCAAACGCATCATCTATCTTTTCCAGAATGGGGCACCTTCTCAGTTGGAGACCTTCGACTATAAGCCTCTCCTGAATAAAATGCATGGCGAGGAATTACCGGCGTCCATCCGAATGGGTCAGAGACTTACAGGGATGACCGCCAATCAGAAACAGTTTCCGTTGGTTGGTTCTGCCTTTGAGTTTTCACAGCACGGGCAATCAGGTGCATGGATCTCGAATAATTTCCCACATATTTCATCTATCGCCGATGATATCTGTATCATCAAAACATTGAATACAGAGGCTATCAACCATGACCCTGCCCTCACCTTTTTTCAGTCAGGGGCACAACAGGGAAACAGACCCAGTATGGGTGCATGGATGAGCTATGGATTGGGCAGTGAGAATTCAAATTTGCCGGCTTTCTGTGTTCTTTTGTCTCGCGGTCGGGGCAATGGTCAGGGTGTTTATTCCAAGCTTTGGTCTAATGGTTTCCTGGACAGTATGCACCAGGGTGTTGTATTCAGCAGTGGTGAGGATCCGGTGCTGTATCTGAACAACCCGGAGGGTCATGACAAACAGAGCAGAAGAGACATGCTGGATCAAATCTCCAAATTCAATGCAGAATCCTTTACCAATTTCGGAGATCCTGAGATCAACACAAGGATACAGCAATATGAGATGTCATACCGAATGCAAAGTGCGGTTCCAGAGTTGACTGACTTAAGCAAGGAACCTGATCATATCGTTAAAATGTATGGTGCCGATTGCCTCGTGCCTGGTACATATGCCGCTAATTGTCTGCTGGCAAGAAAGCTTTCAGAATCAGGCGTTCGATTTGTTCAATTGTATCATCAGGGTTGGGATACCCATGGCAATCTGGTAAATGACATGAAAATGCAGGCGGAGGATGTGGATCGCGCATCTGCAGCCCTGATAAAAGACCTTAAGCAGAGAGGACTCCTTGATGAAACCCTTGTCATCTGGGGTGGAGAGTTTGGCAGAACCAACTATTGCCAGGGAAAGATCGATAAAGAAAACTATGGAAGGGATCATCACCCAAAGTGTTTTTCCATCTGGATGGCCGGTGGTGGCATCAAGCCTGGAATAGTGTATGGAGAGACTGATGAATTCGGATACAATATTGTAAAGGACCCTGTTAGTGTTCATGATTTTCATGCAACCGTTCTTCACCTCATGGGTATTGATCACGAACAATTGACCTACCGCCATCTGGGAAGAAGATACCGCCTTACCGATATTGCGGGGCAGGTAGTCAATGGCATCATTGCATAAAAATCAGATCTTAAGCATGCGTAAACATAATGTTCTCCTCTCCAACCTGATCATCGTTCTGCAGGTATTCATGTTAGTATTCAGTTTTGTGGAGCTGAATACATTGCCAGAGTGGATAAAATATGCAGGCAAATTCCATCCTGTACTATTGCATCTTCCCATTGCATTGACTCTGATTCTTATACCTGCAACATGGCTGCTCAGAAAATCTGAAAACGAAACCATATCCTCACATTTCATTGAGCTCCTGCTATTATACAACGCACTGATTGCATCATTGGCAGCTATTGGAGGACTTCTGCTGGCTTCAGGTGATGGTTATGAGCGGGAAACCTTGACATGGCATAAATGGAGCGGCATCAGCATTGCTGTGTGTTCTCATGCCCTTATATATTTGCATCGCTTTTTTTCAGCGAGATCTTTTGTATGGAATTTCTCACTCGCATTTACTGTGCTCATATTGGTTGTTGGCAGTCATTTTGGAGGTACTCTTACCCATGGCGAGGGATACCTTTCCTTTGTCAAAAAAAGTATTGCGGCCACGACCGTTCCGGATTTTACGGACACTACCACTGTATTTGCCGGTGCCATACAGCCGGTAGTTGCAGCCAAGTGCCTTAGCTGCCATAATGATCAAAAAGCAAAGGGTGGACTCAACCTCAGTTCACTAGAGAAGATGCTGAAGGGAGGGGAATCCGGTGCCCTTTGGGTCGCAGGTGATCCTGATCAAAGTACATTGGTCGGAAGAATTTTGCTTGACATGGATGATAAAGAGCACATGCCTCCAAAAGGCAAGGCACAGCTCACCTCAAATGAAATACAATTGTTCAGAGAATGGATAAGAGCAGGGGCAAATGGAAATATCACCTACCATGCTCTGGCAGAAACAGATTCGCTAAAAAAAATCGTTACAACTTTCATAGCAGCCAACCGAGCCACCAAACCATCAAAGGTTTATGCTTTTGAAGCAGCATCGCCATCAACCATCAGTGCTTTGAATAGTCCATTTCGACGCATACTCCCGCTGGCATACAATTCACCTGCATTGAGTGTCAAATTTTTCCTGAAGGAAAAGTTTGACATCTCTCTTCTCAAAGAATGCAACAGCATCAGTAAACAAATCGTGGAAGTGAATTTATCGACCATGCCGGTAGATGATGAAGCATTCAAGATACTGGCAACTTTTGAAAATCTCGAAATACTAAACCTCAATGGAACTTCCATAAGTGGCAAGGGACTATCCCAGCTTACAGCCAATAAAAATCTACGGGAAATATCCCTGGCGAATACTTCAGTAGATCTTGCTTCAGTGAAAACACTCTCATCCCTGAAACAACTGAAGAAAGTCTACCTATGGAGCAGTAAAGTGGCTGAAAATGATATCGTTTCACTCAACAAAGAATTTTCCGGTATCAGCTGGGATGCCGGATATGTTCCTGACAAAAACGAACTTCTCCGACTGACCCCACCCTTTCTGGCTGATAAAGAAAAAACCATTTTGGAGACAGGAGAAAAGATTGCCCTCAAACATCCCTTACCAGGTGTTAAAATCAGATACACGCTTGATGGCAATCCTCCCGACACCGTGAATGGAAAAATTTATGAAGGCCCTTTCCTTCCTGAATCAGGGTTGGTTAGGGTAATATCAGTGGCTACCCGAGATGGATGGATCAGCAGCAGACAATCAGAAAATACCATCTTCTTCAAAGGGAAGAAAGTAGATTCCGTGAAGCTGATCAATCCTCCCAACAATCGATACAAGGGCCTGGGAGCAACTGCACTAACAGATCTGAAAAAAGGATATGCCGAGAACCAAGATAACCTTTATTCCAACTGGGTTGGTTTCAGAGAGAACAGTTTCAAAGGTGGATTTTATATTCCAAGAGATGTTGAGGTCAGTGAAGTAGTCGTCAGCACAGCTGATATGACAAGAGGCTATGTGATGCCCCCTGAAAAAATCATCATCAAAGCTGGTGCTGCTCCTGATAAACTTAAAAAGATTGGAGAATTAAAGCCCCCTCAACCTGATGCATACAGGGGAAATTCCAATATTCCCTATAGCATCCGTTTCGCACCAGGTAAATATGAATACATTGAAATTGAAGCCATACCTGTTCAAAAACTGCCCAAATGGCATAGTGGAAAAGGTGAGAAAGGATGGGTATTTGTAGACGAAATTTTCTTTTATTGATCCGGATCATTTGTAGATCACAGTACCTACACTTTTCATCAGATCCATCTCCAGTTGTTTGAGATGGCGGTGGGTTTGTAGCAAAAGGATCATATCATCATTGCTTTGCTCCCTTTCAAGATCGAGCTGATTTTCAATGATCAGTCGCTTTACCTTTTTTAGTTTCAGGTAGGTCATACAGGATAAAACCTCTTCCTTGTAACGCTGATCTCTTACCAGTATATCCCCTTTGTAATACTTGGACCAATTGGGGCTGATTTCATGTTTTTCAGTCAAAAGAGAAACTGCCATCTGACAAACCTGAGGATCAGAATGGTAAAGAAAATTTTTCTCTGTTGGATTGCTTCCCTGATGATAGAGTTGTTTGTAATCCTGTAAAATTCTGATGAGCATTTTATTTTCAAATAACTCTTCCAGTCCATCACGTTCTACTTCTTCAAACATGAACTCAGCAACTGTTCTGTTTTCATCCCAAACCCTCGATCCAAATTCAATGAGTGATCTGATGACAGCCTGCTCATTGGACTCATCCCGAAAGAGCAGATCAAGCCCCTCATCTCCTTCTTTGGATGGAGCTGTTTGCTCAGCCGCTTCCGGTTCACTTTCTTTTTGAAATTTCTTCTCTTCCTTCCCTTGCTTGTCTTTGGCAAATTTCTTCACAAGGGCTGTAAGTCCCTGTTCATCTACCTTCAGGATCTGTGCACATCGCCTTATATAGTCCTGCTGTCTTGTAAAATCCTCCGTTCGATTTAGTTTGGAAATGGATTCTGCAATCTGATTTACCACAGCCGCCTTACTGGTGCTATCATTTCCAGCATCTTTTAATGCCACTTCCAGCTGAAAAAGAATGAAATCTTTTTTGTTTTGCTTTACAAATTCATTGAAGGCATCTGCCCCTACTTTCTTTACATAACTATCGGGGTCTTCTTTGTCTGGGATCAATACAAGCTGAACATTCAGTCCTTCCTCAATCGCAAGGTCTAGCCCTCTTAAAGCCGCTTTTACTCCAGCGGCATCTCCATCATAGATGATGGTAAGATTATTCGTGTATTTCCGGATCAGACGTAGCTGATCAGTCGTCAATGATGTACCTCCTGACGCCACAACGTTTTCGATACCCGCCTGGTGCATGGAAGTGACATCCGTATATCCTTCCACCAGAAAACATTCGTCCTTTTTGTCAATGGTCTGCCGCGCAAAATAAGAACCATAGAGAATCCGACTCTTTACATAGAGTTCATTCTCAGGAGTATTGATATATTTGGGAGCCCGATCACTGGAGCCGATGATCCTGGCACCAAAACCAATGATCTTTCCACTTTGGTTATGAATCGGAAAAATGATTCTGCCTCGATAATTATCAACCAGTTGACCATCCCTTTCCACACAAAGTCCACTTCGCTTGAGAAGGTCTGCACTGTATTGATTCTTCAGTGCTTCCTTTGCAAATGCATCTCTTTGATTTGGACAATATCCCAACTGAAACTTGTTGATAGTAGCATCATCAAAACCTCTTTCCTTGAGATAGCTGAGAGCGATTTGTTGTCCCTCTTCCTCATCTTTGAGCTGTGAAGAGAAGTATTTAGCAGCGAATTGATTGAGGATATGAAGGCTATCGGCCAGATGCTGCTGTTCTCGGTATTCAGGACTTGTATCCGTTTCTTCAATCTCTACATTGTAGCGCTGTGCGAGCCACCTGAGGGCTTCTACATAGGAATATTTTTCATGTTCCATGACAAAGCCAATGGCATTGCCACTCTTCCCGCAACCGAAACATTTGTAGATCTCTTTGGAAGGGGATACTGAAAAAGAAGGCGTTTTCTCATGGTGAAAAGGGCAATTGCCAATGTAGTTGGATCCTCTTCGTTTGAGTTTAACGAAGCTGCCTACGATATCGATGATATCGATCCGATTCTGTATTTCCTGTATGGTTTGCTGGGATATCAAAATATGGAGCCTAACTGTAAAAATAACTTTTTTCCTGAACCTAAGCAGGATCGACATTCACTTGCACATGAACGGACCTGAAAGATGCATCATTTTGCATCATTACCAGAACCTGCTGGATATGGTTTCTCGCCAGGGCATTCTTGGAACCATCGCGTGGAAGCTTAAGCAGTATCTCGAAAATATAGCGATTTCGAATCCTGTTGATCACTGGTTCAGCCGGACCAATCAGATAGTCGCCAAAAACCGGAAGCATCCTTCCGGCAAAAAAATCTGCCGCCTGTGAAGCTTTCTGTTTATCTGCATGTTTGAAAAAGAACTGTATCAGCCTGGTATAGGGCGGGTAATGAAAGATTTTACGATTTGCAATTTCAGCGTCAAAAAATGATTTGTAATCGTGGTCCATCACCTGTTTGATCAGAGGATGAGACGGTTGGATTGTTTGGATGATGACCTCCCCTTTTTCTCCTCTCCTGCCTGCTCTGCCGCTCACCTGTTCCATCAACTGAAAGGCCCTCTCATTCACCCTGAAATCAGTGAATGAAAGTAGTCCGTCTGCATCAAGTATCCCCACCAGTGCCACATGTTCAAAATCCAACCCTTTCACTACCATCTGCGTGCCAACCAGGATATCCATTCTACCCTTCTCAAAATTCCTGATCATTTCATCATGGGCATATTTGCCCTTGACGGTATCTATATCCATTCTTGCAATTGTGTGTTCGGGGAAAAGATTGATCAGCTCTTCCTCCACCTTTTCTGTTCCGAAATTCTTCTCACCCCAATTGCTGCTTCCGCAGGCAACACAGGTAGTAACAACCGGATAGGATGTACCGCAATAATGACATTGCAGTCTGTGGTGAAGCTTGTGATAGGTTAGGGTAACATCACAATGCTCGCAATGTGGAATGAATCCGCAAGTTCCACAAATTTTATAGGGAGCATATCCTCTCCTGTTTTGAAAGAGTATAACCTGCTTTCCTTTAGCAAGGGCTGCATTCATGGCTTCATACAGGCCTGTACTGATGATCCTTCTGACCATCTTGCCATCTTGCATGGTTCGTGTATCAGCCGTTACAATGGAGGGCAACTCCACACCGCCATATCGCTCAAACATTTCAACCAGTCCGTATTTGCCCGCAACTGCCTGCGCATAAGACTCCAGACTTGGGGTAGCGCTTCCCAGCACCACTTTTGCACCGCAAATTTTTGCATAATACAAGGCCGCATCTCTTGCATGATACCTTGGTGCAGGATCCTGCTGCTTATAGGAAGAATCCTGTTCTTCATCTACAATGATCAGTGAGAGATCAGCAAAGGGAAGGAATAAAGAAGATCGTGCGCCCAATACTACTCTTATATCTCCTTTCCTGACTTTGTTCCAGAGCTCCACGCGTTCATTGGGATTGAACCGGGAATGATAAATGGCGATATATCCACCAAAATGCTGCTGTAACCTCCGTATGATCTGTGTGGTCAATGCTATTTCCGGTAAAAGATATAAGACCTGCTTACCCGACAGAATCTGCTCTTCAATGAGCTTGATGTATACCTGGGTTTTGCCACTGGAGGTAACACCATGTAGCAAACAGGTTCCTCGTTCCGACAATGCCACCCTGACTTTCTCCAGTGCTTTCTCTTGAAGATCAGACAATGCAAAATCAATATTCACTTCTTTGGCCTGCATCGAGAGTCGATCAACCGATTGCTTTGAAGAAACAAGAATACTCTTTTCAATCAGCCCCTTCAATTGTGCTGATGAAGCACCGGCTTTCTTGAGGAGATCGGGTTGTTTCACCTCGCCTTCAACCTTTTGCAGATGGAGAAAAGCCAGCAGCAATTCCATTTGTTTGGGTGCACGGTTGTTCCAGTTATTCAACAGATCGGCAAGGGCTTTTTCGTTGTGGTAACTGGGATGAAGATGAATGAAATTCTCCAACCTGGGAGTATATTTTTCTTTGAGGCTCTCCCAGGCCATACAGACTTTTTTATCCAGCAGTCTTTTGACTACGGGATATTCGTGGTGCAAATCTAGGATCCCCTGCACCTCCTCCATTTTCAATTCTTTTTTTATCAACAACCCTTCAGCAACCAGATATTCCTGCTCATCGAGATCTGAAAAATCTTCTCCATATTCTTCATTGAGTACGAGGATGGTTTCACTGCTGAGCTTGAGCTGAGTGGGTAGTGCGGCTGCCATGACTTCTCCTTCACTGCACATGTAGTAGTTGGCCATCCATTGCCATAGCTGCAACTGGAGGGGGTATACAACAGGTTCAGGGTCCAGCACCTGTATGATGGGTTTGGGATCAAAGCCTTTGGGAGCTTCCTGAAGGATTGTTTTGATAATGCCGGAGTATCTTTTCTGACGGCCAAACACTACCTCAACCCTCACACCCGGTAATACAGAAGATCGCAGTTCTTCCGGAATGGAATATGTATAGGTTTTGGGTAAGGCCAGTGGTATGATGATCTCTGCGTACAAAGGATATTAGCTTGAAGCCTTGAAATAATTGGGATTGATCCAGGAAGCCCTGTATTCAATGAGTTTCTCTGACATCAGTTTCATGGTGATCTCTTTCAGCCCTTTATGATCAGCTGCAGGATGATCCTGCGGATTGATAGGTTGCAGATAGACTGCCCTCGCCCTTCCGGGAGTGAGGGTGAAAATATTTCGATAATGCAAACGATCAAAAGTATCGAGCAGAAGAATGGGCTGAATGGTTTTTCCTGTTTCAACAGCCAGTTTGAATGCCCCATCATAGAATGTCGCCAATGGTCCATCTGCCATATTGAAGGTTCCCTCTGGAAAAACCATAATGGAAATACCTCTGGAAAGCATTTTTCTGAGATCCGCAAGGCTTCTCGCTCTGTCTTCTGCACTGGAACGGTTGACTGTAACCACGCAAAAACGATATAGAAAACCAAAAATGGGCACTTTCAACAACTCATGCTTTCCTATGGCCCTGAAATCATGCTTCAAGGTAAGGATGATATCCACCGCATCCAGATAGGAAATATGATTGGCAACGAAAATATACTGTCCTGCAGGATCCGGTGTGGATTCATAATGATTGCTATGCTTTATACCCAACATCCAGTACCAAACGCTCCCCAAAAAACGATAGAGGTTAAACATGATATTTCCGCCTCTGATTCGCCCCAATGGCAGACAAAGTATGAGACAGGGAAATAAGATCAGAACCACCACCACTATGAAAAGGGCAAAAGCATATAAGCTGTACAGAATTTGTATGAGGCGTTTGATGTATTTGAGCATGAACATGGCAACACCAAATATACACCAAAGAAGGGGAAAGAAGAGTTTGACTATCTTTGCAGCCGCATGACCGAAACAAGATCCATAGCTCTGCATACACTGGGATGCAAACTTAATTTTTCCGAGACATCCACACTTGGCAGGATGCTGGAGAAAGAGGGGTTTGTGCGCAAGGATTTTGAAGACGCTGCAGATGTATATGTCATCAATACCTGCTCGGTAACCGAGAATGCCGATAAAGAATGCAGGCAGTTGGTCAGGAGAATACAAAAGCAAAATGCGGATGCCCTCATCGTAATCACCGGTTGTTATGCTCAATTGAAACCTGAAGAGATTGCCGGAATCCCGGGTGTTGATCTCGTATTGGGAGCTGCTGAAAAATTCAATTTAACAGAGCATCTGAAGGGACTCACCAAAGGTGATCCTGCCAAAATTTGCAGCTGTGATATTGATCAGGTAACCGATTTCAACAGCTCCTTTTCTGTAACTGACAGAACAAGAACTTTTCTCAAAGTACAAGATGGTTGTGATTACAGTTGTTCTTTCTGCACTATTCCCATGGCCAGAGGCAAAAGCAGAAGCAATACAATCGAAAATGTTATCAGCCAGGCAAAGGAAATAGGCAGACAAGGAGTAAGGGAAATAGTTCTCACGGGAGTGAATCTGGGTGATTTCGGGATCATTGACAATGAACGTATCACTGATTTTTATGCTCTCTGTAAAGAGCTCGATAAACTGGATGAAATCAATCGCTACAGGATCTCATCCATAGAGCCCAATTTGCTGACAGCTGAAATCATCGAACTGGTTGCAGCAAGTAAAAAATTCATGCCGCACTTTCATATTCCCCTGCAAAGTGGTAGCAACAGAATATTGGCCCTTATGAGAAGAAGATACAAGCGGGAAATGTATACCGAGAGGGTAGCCATGATCAAAGAACTCATTCCAGATTGTGCTATCGGAGTGGATGTGATTGTAGGATTTCCATCAGAGAGTGATGCTGACTTCCAGGAGACCTTTGATTTTCTACACTCTCTTGATATCTCTTATCTCCATGTATTTACGTACTCAGAGAGGGATCACACGAAGGCTCTCGAAATACATCCAGTTGTTCCCGTAAACATCAGAAATGAAAGGAACAAGGTCCTCCGAAATCTCTCCTATCAAAAAGCACAGTATTTCCGTGCTTCTCAAATCGGCAAAAACAGAAAGGTATTGTTTGAACAAGAAAACAGAAATGGCATGATCGAGGGATATACAGACAACTATATCCGCATCGCTACTCCCTTCAGGGAAGAGTGGGTCAACCAGGAAGTGGACTGGGAAATCAGAAACTGATCATCACTGCTTCCGATAATCCAATGGTGCTTTGCGGTCTCCAGCCAAAGATCGGTATTGAAAATTATCTCCTCCCCTTGCCTGTCTCAATTCGGCAGAGGCTTGCTTTAACACTTCCGGATTGTGCAGGATATCAGCAACTGAAAGTGCAATGGTTTTAGCAGCAACCATCATGCCTTTGTATCCAATACTCATTCCATCACAAGCAACAGCCTGCCAGCTATGTGCAGGAATACCCGGCACCCATGTGGCAGTAGAGAGACCTGCTGTGGGTACAACCCAGCTTACATCACCTACATCTGTGGATGCAGAAGTAAGTCCATTCAAAGCATAGGGCTTCACTTCGGATGCACTCTGTATCGGAGGAAGATTCGTGGAACTCACTGTTTTCCTGATCTCCTCAGCAAAAGCTTTCTCTCCGGCATCATAATTTACACCACCTACCGTCTCTAAATTTTTTTGCATGAGTTTAGCAAGTGTTTCATTGGGAAGAACGTTATAAAGTCCTGTCATCACTTCATGTGACACAGTTGTTCCCGTACCCATAGCGGCTGCATCTGCTGTCTTTAAGAGGCGATCCCAGATATCATTCAATCCGGCAACGGTTGGGTTTCTGATGGTATATTCCACTTCAGCAAAGTCAGGAACTATATTGGACGTGAGTCCTCCTTTTTTGATAACATAATGGATCCTTGTCTCCTGTGAAACATGCTCCCTCATGAGGTTCACCATAAAATTCATGGCTTCAACACCATCCAGTGCAGAGCGACCTTTTTCAGGTGCTGCAGCAGCATGGGCAGCCTGCCCCTTGAATCGAAAGAGCGCGACTTTATATGCCAAACTTGAAGATGGACTGGCACTGTTATTGTCGCCGGGATGCCAATGCAGAACAGCGTCCACGTCATTGAAAATACCCGCTCTTACAAGGTAGGTCTTCCCACCTCCCGCACCTTCTTCTGCCGGTGTTCCATAAAGTTTAATTGTTCCTTTTATATTATTGGCCACCATCCAATTTTTGTTAGCAATGGCTGCGGCAATCGATCCTGTTCCAAAAAGATTATGTCCACAACCATGCCCATACCCCCCTTCTTCTAACGCCAGCCTTTGGGCAATAGGCTGTTGCGACAATCCCGGTAATGCATCCATCTCTGCCAGGATCCCAATCACAGGCTTGCCTGAACCGAAGCTGGCAACAAATGCTGTTGGAATATCGGCGATTCCTTTTTCAATGGTAAAGCCGGCTTTCGACAATTCTGCCTGCATCAGTTCTGTCGTTTTGAGTTCCAAATAACCCGGCTCAGCCCATTTCCAAATGGTAGCAGCCATATTTTCATAATGGCTTTTCTGATCATCGAGATATTTTACAATCATGTTGCCGGGCGATTGTGCTGATACAATGCCTGATATGAGAACGGAATAGAACAATATGAGATAACGCATAGAAAATTTTTTACATTCCTCTATAATAAATTTAAATTTTTTCTACGCAAAATGAAGTTGGCGGCAATTGAAAACAAATATGTTATTCTACCACCCCGCCTCCAGACGCTCTGCGGCTTTGCCGCATCGGTCTGGATGCACCCCTCCTGGCCAGGAGGGGAGTTTTTGTGACTCATCTAAAAAACTTCAATCTCTTCAACCCCTTCAACCCCTTCAACCTCTCTAAACCTCCCTCAACCTCCCTCAACGTCCCTCAACCTCCCTCAACCTCCCTCAACCTCCCTCAACCTTCATCACCTCACTCCAATCCTGATCTCAGGAGCCATTTGCAGTTTTCCCGCAGGGTTTCTGAAAAGAATTCGGTTGATAATAATAGTGTCTCCTGCTTTTACATTGTCTTTGATGCTCTCATACCATACCTCACTGAGTCGTGCGGTTTTGGAAAACTCACCCACCCTCAAATCAGGACGTGATTGTGTTTCACCCTTTTCATCATCCCTGAAAGTACTTTTGAATTTATACAGAATGCGAAATGATTCAACTGTGTAAAGTTTTCCAGTGTTATCTTTCACCAGAATAGCAGCAGGGGCAGTGGCGGCAATTTGTCCGGCTGGTGCTGACCCTGTTGCAACTGGCCCCCATGAAGAAGTAAAAACCAATGGCAAGTTGGATACTGTTTCAGCTGGTTTGGGTATTGTTTTTGGCTTTTGCTGTGAATGAACAGACAAAGAAAAAAGAAGAGCAAAAATGACAGCAATTCTTTTCATGCCTCAAAGATTTTGGATGCTTTCCTGGAGAAGCCTGATCTTTTCCATTGCATCGGCCTGTTTTTTTCTTTCCAAATCCACTACTTCTGGCTTGGCATTCTGAACAAACCTTTCATTACTCAATTTCTTTTCTACTGATTCCAGAAAACCTGTATAATATTTTAAATCAGCTTCGAGCTGGGCTTTCTGTGCGGAAGTATCAAGCTCTTTTTCTGTTTTGATATAAATCCTATCACCTCCAAGAACCAATTGAATGGTATCGGTTATAGCAGCATCTGTAAGCGAAAATGAAGTTGCATTCACTTGCTTGCAAAGCAGATCAGAAACAGATTCCCATAATTGTGCATCTTTTGCGGTACAATAAAGTGTGATTGCATCTTTGTTTTTGATCTGTGCTTTCACACGGGCATCCCTGATAGCAGTGATGGCATTCTTCAACAATTCAGCCTGGTTAAGGATTTGAACATCGTCATGAAGATTGGATGTCGCAATTTCAATTTGTTTGACACAGAGATCAACCGGTTGCTGGCGCAATGCATGATAAATTTCTTCAGTAACAAATGGCATGAATGGATGGAGCCTTTCCAATAATTTTTCGAAAAGACCAATCGCTTTTTCCAGATGATTACTGTCCATGGGTTTTTCAAAACCAGGCTTGATCCATTCGAGGTACCAGCTGCAGAAATCATCCCAAATCAAAGTATACAATGTCTTAAGTGCTTCACTCAACTTGAATTGATTCATCAGTTGATCCACTTCCCCAAAAACCTGATTGGACCGGGCTTCAAACCATCGGTGTGGCCAATCCGATACCAATGTTATTTCTTCTGTTGTTAGATCTGACTTTGATCTTGATTTCCATAGTTGAACCAACTTCAAAGCATTCCAGATCTTGTTGATGAAATTCCTACCCTGTTCATTGGAAGCCTTATCCCATAGCAGATCATTACCGGCCGGTGATGCGATGAGTATGCCAAAACGAACAGCATCAGCCCCTATCTCATCAATCATCTCAAGGAGATCCGGAGAATTACCCAACTGCTTGCTCATTTTTCTTCCCAGGTTATCACGAACGATTCCAGTGAAATAAACATCATTGAATGGCTTCTTTCCCATGTATTCATAACCCGACATGATCATTCTGGCCACCCAGAAGAAAATAATCTCCGGGGCGGTGACCAGCGTATTCGTCGGATAATAATAGGATACATCTTTGTTACCCGGATCAGAAATCCCCTTGAAAACTTCAAAGGGCCAGAGCCAGGAGGAGAACCAGGTATCCAAACAATCTTCATCCTGTTTCAGGATCGGATCAACAACTCCAAATGTTGCGGAGAATTTTTTTCTTGCTTCTTCATCATCCATTGCTACCACAAATCTTCCCTCCTGATCATACCATGCAGGTATCCGATGTCCCCACCATAGTTGACGGGAAATACACCAGTCCTTGATGTTTTCCATCCAGTGGCGATAGAGATTCTTGAATTTGGCAGGATGGAAATTGATCTCGCCCTCTTCCACCGCTTTCAGTGCCGGATTGGATATCTTTTTCATATCGACCCACCACTGCAATGACAAGCGGGGTTCCACTACCACATCGGTCCTTTCAGAAAAACCAACCTGGTGTGTATACTCTTCGATCTTGATAACATGTCCTGCCGCCTTCAATTCTTCAACAATGTCTTTTCTGGCTTCAAATCGGTCCTTGCCTACATGCAGGATTGCTTCACTGCTCAGGGTACCGTCTTCATTCAGGATGTCATATACTTCAAGACCATGCTTTATGCCGATCTGATTATCGTTCATATCATGGGCCGGCGTGATCTTCAAGGCTCCGGATCCAAAATCCGTAGCAACATAATCATCACCTATGATGGGAATCTTTCTGTTGATCAGTGGAACCAAAGCATAAGTACCAATTAGGTGTTTGAATCTTTCATCATTCGGATTCACGGCAATTGCAGCGTCTCCCAGTATGGTTTCTGGTCTGACGGTTGCTATGGTAATGAAACCTTCTGCCCCATCCAAAGCATACTGAAGGAAATAAAGTTTACCCTGTACCTCTTTGAAGATCACTTCTTCATCACTGAGCGCTGTTTTGGCTTTAGGATCCCAATTGATCATCCTTTTACCACGGTAGATGTAACCTTTGCTGTAGAGATCATTGAACACATGGATGACAGACCTGTAATATTCAGGATCCATCGTAAAACTGGTGCGATTCCAATCCAGTGAGCAACCCAGCTTTTTTAACTGCTGTAGAATGATACCGCCGTATTTCTCTTTCCATTCCCATGCATACTGAAGAAACTCATCTCTTGAAAGACTGGCCTTCTGGATACCACGCTCTCTTAGCATCTGAACAACCTTTGCTTCGGTAGCTATGGAGGCATGATCTGTTCCGGGAACCCAACAGGCGTTTTTACCCGTCATGCGGGCTCTGCGAATCAATATATCCTGAATCGTATTGTTGAGGCAATGCCCCATATGCAGGATTCCGGTAACATTGGGTGGAGGAATGGTAATGGTGTAAGGTTCCCTCTCATCGGGGACACTTTCAAAATACTTGTTATCAATCCAATGCTGATACCAATGCTGCTCCGCGGAACGGAAATCAAAATTCTTGGGACTCTCCATGTATTGCTACCTTTTAAAGGGCTACAAAGGTAGCGAGAAAGGATTACCAAACAAGGTAAGTGATCAATGCGATCAGTCCATAAACTGCAAGAACCACAAGGGCAATCTTGACTGCCTGTGGGACCTGGAATGAAGTCAAATTTTTCATAAAATTACTTTTCATGACTGTTGGTGTTCGCTATGTAAATATAATGTTAAAGTTTTATAAAAAAAAGTGTTTCCTGTCAGGTATGACAAAATACAGCTACCCATATGAGCAGTATCATTGATTGTTGGTCTTGATATTGAGAAATTCGAAAATTCATAAAAATTTGAAAACCAATCATTAAATGAAAAAAACAGTAAACAACCTAAGGTATGGACTGTGGCTGGACAGCCGGCATGCCAAAATTCTCAAAATATTTCCCGAGGGTAAAATTGAGTTTTCTGAGCTCCAGGCTGAAAATGCGAAGCGAGAGAGATTTTTTGGTGAAACAACGAATAAAACAGGGATGCTCGGAACAACGGTGAGTCCTGAAAAAAGGATGCAGGCAAGAGAAAACAATCACCTCAACAAATTCATGAAAGCGATAGTATCGCAATTGGAACATGCCAACGCAATTTTAATCCTTGGGTCGGGCGATGCACGGTTTGAACTCCAAAATGCCATCAACAAGAGTAAGTCGCTGAATGGAGTTTGGATTGAAAATAAACCCAGTGTCAAACTTTCCAGAAGGGAGCTGGAAATTGAAACGGAAAAGCATTACAACCTTTCCCTTCAATAGACCTTAAATTGTTTTCATACTTGTAAAGAATTGAATATCGGGTTACTTTTGAAAAAAGTAATGGCTGATGTTTGCGGTGGTGGACATTGAAACAACGGGGGGAAATGCTTCACAGGGAAGCATCACTGAAATTGCCATTCTTATTACTGATGGTAATCAAATCCTGAATCGCTTCAATTCACTGGTAAATCCCAAACGCCCGATACCGCTTTTCATAGAAAAACTCACCGGGATCAATGATGAAATGGTCCAGGATGCACCGGTATTCGGAGAATTGGCCAAAGAAATTCACGAGCTTTTACATGATAAGATTTTTGTTGCACACAATGTCAACTTTGACTTCTCTTTCATCAGCCATCAGCTTTCACAGCATGGATTCAAACTCAACAATAAAAAACTATGCACAGTAAGACTGAGCAGAAAAATTTTTGAGAATCTTCCCAGTTATAGTCTGGGGAATCTCTGCCGATCGCTCAATATCAGTATCAAAGAGAGACACCGGGCAATGGGAGATGCCGAAGCTACGACCATTCTCTTTCACAAATTACTGCAAAATGACAATGGTAAACATGTAGAAGGAATGCTCAAGAAGGGAAGCAGGGAAAGCTATCTTCCCATGTATCTATCTGAAAGAGACCTTGAGCAACTCCCAAACACGCCGGGTATCTATTATTTTCATGACCAAAAAGGAAAGATCATCTACGTTGGGAAAGCCAAGAGATTACAGAAGCGAGTGACCAGTCATTTTTCAAACAACAATGCCGGTAAAAAAAAGCAGGACCTTATGAGACTTGTGCACAGAATCAGCTTCAAGGAAAGCGGCAATGAGCTGATGATGACGGTGATGGAAAGCATTGAGATCAAAAGGATATGGCCCCTTTTCAATCGTTCACAGAAGAAATTTGAAAACAAATTCGGGATCTGCAGTTTCGTGGATCAGAAAGGAGTATTGAGGCTGGGCATCGTCAAGAAGAAAAAATATATCCAAACCCATACTACATTTCCTATGCAGGTAGATGGCATGCGATTGCTCAACAGGCTTGCCCGTGATCATGGACTTTGCCCCAAAATGTGCTTCCTTCAGCTGGAAACAGTCGACTGCCTCGGTATTGAGGAATCATTTTGCGATGGCATCTGTAATCATGAAGAAGATATTCACGATTACAATACCAAAGTACAGCAAGCACTTGCAGAATTACAATCCTCTAAACCAACCCTAGCTGTTTTTGATCGGGGTCGGAATAAAGATGAATTGAGTTGCATTATGATCAATAACAAGGATGAACTCTACACCGGATTTGTTCCTTTGTATGGAATGAAAATGCCTTTAAAAAAACTGATGAAACTGCTGGAACCTGCTGCATTGAATGAATTCATCCGATCAACGGTGATGAACCATGCAGAAGAAAATCCGGAAATGCGTGTGATTTTTGAATAAAATCACCTAGTCGATTCTTTACATTCGATTTACCAACAATAATCTTTGGCTTAAAATTAAACTGTGGATGTAGGTTTTTTCCAATCACTTAATTGAATTATCTTAGGTTGCCCATAAATAGTTCCGAAACCGATGTCACCCATAAGTGTGATTGTGCCATTTTGAATGAGTTCTTCTGCCAATTCTTCCTTTATCTGATCCTGGTCGCCAAAACTATAATCCCCCCAACCGTTAATGGCATCCATAAGGGACTTCGTTTTCTTATCATCGTCTATCCATTCCCCATCAATAAACCATTCATAAATGTAATCCTCCTTGATCCTGGCCAGTCTATGGTCCATGAAAATAAAATACTTCATAATTTAAAAAATTTTAAAAAGTATTATACTAAAATAAAGTCTATTGAAATGGAAGAACCTTAACTAAGGTAAATATTATTTCAACTCCTCCACGGTCGCCCCAATTCCTCTGTCAACGATGGCCTCACACATGGTCTTGAGTTCTTCGAATGTTCCCTTCTTGACATCGCACTTGCCCTTGTAATGCACTATCATGGCGCATTGCTCTGCCTGTTCGGGCTCGTGTTTGCAAACTTCTATCAGTGTTTTGATGACCCAGTCGAAGGTGTTCACGTCATCATTCCAGACAATGAGCACATATCCTGTGCTGTCGAGCACTTCCACCTCATGTTCTTCGAGATAAATAGGGTTTTCCTGAGGCATCCGGGATGAGATTTTAATGGTGGAACATACTGGGCTCGAACCAGTGACCCCTACTCTGTCAAAGTAGTGCTCTAAACCAACTGAGCTAATGTTCCAGGCGGGCGACAAAGGTAGAGAAAAGGTGTAGATAAAGATTGCTCATTTTATTTTTTTAATTCCGCAGTTCAGCTTATTTTCCGTAACCTCAAAATTGCCATCATGAGAAAAAAAATCAACCCGCTTTTCTGGGTTATCCCATCATGCCTTTTCATCGCTATTGTCTATTCATTTTCAACAAAATCTCCGGAAGCCTTCTTCCAATCAACAGATCCCAAAGCGGCTAAACTCAAGCTTCCGCAGGGCTTTGTGGCAGAACGTTTGTACGGCCCTTCAGAGCATGAAGAAGGATCATGGGTCTCTATGACATTTGACGACAAGGGAAGGATCATTGCTTCAGATCAATATGGCTACCTGTATCGTATGAATGTACCCGCTGTTGGTGATACAATTACCAAAGCAAGTGTAGAAAAACTTGAAGTACTGAAAGACAGCATATTTCTCAGCAACAATGCACCCAACAGGGTATCCATGGGCTATGCACAGGGTCTGCTTTATGCTTTCAACAGCCTATATGTAATGATCAACCACAATGGTGACAATAAATTAAAAAGAACAAGCGGTTTATACCGATTACAGGATACAGACGGTGATGATCAGTTTGACAAAATCACCTTGATGAAAAAGTTGGATGGTTCGGGAGAGCATGGTACACACAGCGTGGTGCTGTCACCCGACAAACAATCCCTGCATGTGGTTTCCGGTAATTTCACGAAGATTCCTAAGATGGATGCCTATCGGAATATTCCGGATGGCAAACTTGATAATCTGTTCCCACTGATCAAAGATCCAAACGGTCATGACAACACCGTTGAATCACATGGTGGCTGGGTAGCAAAAGTGGATCCCAACGGAAGCAAATGGGAATTGATCGCATCAGGATTCCGTAACTCGTTTGATATTGCATTCAATGATGTAGGAGAAATGTTTACGTACGACTCAGATATGGAGTGGGATTTTGGTACTCCATGGTATCGTCCCACAAGAATCCTGCATGTTGTTAGTGGCGGTGAATACGGGTGGAGACCAGGAACATTGAAATGGAATGCCAACTATCCTGATAATTTGCCCGCAGTGATCAATGTTGGGCAAGGTTCACCCACCAACTTCATGTATGGAGGAAATGCCCGTTTCCCTGAAAAATACCGCAAGGCATTTTTTGCATTCGACTGGAGCTTTGGTATCATCTATGCTATTTATCCAAAGTTGAATGGTGCTTCGTACACCGCAACCGGTGAAGAATTTGTTTCAGGATCTCCGCTCCCATTGACAGACGGCACAATCGGGCCGGATGGTGCCATGTATTTCCTTACCGGCGGACGCAGGCTCGAATCTGATCTTTACAGAGTTTATTATGCCGGTAATGAGAACAAAGATGTGAAACCTGCTGTAGCCGAATTGAGTGAGGCCCAAAAGATCAGAAGAAAACTAGAGACCTATCATGGTGTGGTCAAAGCAGGAGCTGTTGCAGAAGCATGGCCCTACCTGAAAGACAAAGACAGACATGTTCGTTATGCCGCCCGTATCGCCCTTGAAGCACAGCCTTTGCAGGAATGGAAGGACAAAGCATTGAATGAAAAAGATCCCATCATCCTTACCCATGCAGCAATTGGTTTGGCGCGCAGAGGAGATGCTTCAATAAAGAAACCCTTGCTGAATGCCCTTACAAAAGTCAACCTGAGCTTGCTGACAGAATCGCAAAAGCTCGACCTCATGCGTGCCATTGAATTGGTATTTGCGAGAATGGGGGCTCCTGATGCTGAAGAAAAAACTGCAGTCGCCAATCTCCTGAATCCGATTTACCCTGCAGCTACCAATGATCTGAACAAAGAACTCAGCAAACTATTGGTATATGTGGATGCGCCAAATGCTGTAAGCAAAACAATGGCCCTGCTTGCTTCTGCAAAAGATGATATGAATGGACAAAAAACCCTTTCTGAATCTTCAGATCTGATCCTCCGCAATCCTCAATATGGCATGGATATAGCAGGCATGCTTTCCAAAATGCCTCCCCTCACCCAAACCTGGTACGCCAATGTATTGAGTCAGGCAAAAAATGGATGGACCAATGAATCAAGAAACAAATATTTCCAATGGTACTATAATGCCTTCGGGTATAAAGGTGGAGTTTGTTATGTTGGCTTTATCGATAAAGCCCGCAAGAATGCACTGGAGAACGTTCCCAAAGAAAGCTTTGCCAATTACAATATGATATCAGGTGATTCTCTTGTCAATCTTGCCAGAAAAGGATTGGATATAGGCCCTATCCGTCCAAAAGGTCCGGGCAGAAACTGGAAAGTGGAAGAAGCATTGGCCATTGTTGATAGCGGAAACGGTACCAGAAATTTTGAAATGGGTAAGGCTATGTTTGCCGCATCTCTTTGCCGCACTTGTCATCAGCTAAAAGGTGAAGGGGGTGTTGCCGGTCCGGATCTCACACAATTGGGCACCCGCTTTTCAAATAAAGACATGCTGGAGGCTATCATATTACCCAACAAAACGATATCAGATCAATATGGATCTACCGTATTCTTCTTGAAAACCGGGGGATCTATTCTGGGCCGTCTGATTCGCCAGGACAATGAGAAATATTACATCTCTCAGAATCCATTTGACACCCAAACCATCAAGGAAGTTTTGAAGAAGAATGTAGTAAGAACAAGAGTTTCAGAGATATCTCCCATGCTTCCCGGTATGATCAATGGATTGAATCCGGATGAGCTGAAGGATTTGATGGCCTATCTCAAATCGGGTGGCAACCCCAACCATCCTATCTATAGCAATTCCAAATAGAAACATTGAATCAGCATTCTTTTATATGGAGTGATAAGGTTGGCAATGTCTCACAGATTGGAGGTATCGAAACTGCTGTGATAGACAATGGCATCAGCAGGGGCATGAGAGTGGCTTGGATCAATACCGGAGCAGGATTGCGTTACAAAGTATTGATTGATCGGGCAATGGACATCGCCGATGCCTCATTCAATCAATACAACCTCGCATGGTTAAGCCATGGTGGGTTCACACCTCCTCAACTGTTATCAGACAAAGGACTTGACTGGCTCAGAACTTTTGGCGGAGGCCTGTTGAATACTTGCGGTCTTACCCATGTTGGGGGGCCAGAAAAAGATGAATTTGGTGAAAGAGGGATTCATGGTCGCATTAGCAATACACCTGCCTATATTGAATCCATCATTCAACCCGATCCGGCTGCCGGAAAATACGAAATGAGTATAACGGGCATTATCAAAGAGTCCAATATATTCGGCCCTGCACTGGAACTGCGCAGAACCATTTCTTCTGCACTGGGATCTCCTTCGATCCACATTCATGACGAGATCATCAACAGAGGCAATACACCTTCTCCACACATGATACTTTATCATTGCAACTTCGGATGGCCGCTTGCAGATAGAGGAAGTCAATTGATATGGAAAGGTAAAATGACCACTCGTGATGGAAAAGATTTTCCTGATCTTGAAGCATATAAAATCTGTCGAGATGCCATCCCCGAACACAGTGGTAATGGAGAACAAGTGGCCATCATAGATATTGAAGCTGACGAAAAAGGACAGTGCATTGCAGGTCTGCACAATCCGAAAATCAATCTTGGCATTGCATTGAAATTTTCAAAACAGGAACTTCCCTGGCTAACCAACTGGCAACATTGGGGGAAGGGTGAGTATGTGACTGGAATAGAACCCGGATCACATCCTCCTATCGGTCAAACAAAGGCTAGAGAAAACAATACCCTAATCTTCATCGAACCCGGAGAAAAGAAAACATATAACCTCACCATAGAAATTACCAATTAAAACAACCGTTATGAGCACAAATTCACTGGCACAAAAGGCCCTGGAACAAGGAAAAGGTATTCTACGTCTGGCACCCACCTGGGTACCGAGATCGTTCTGTGTTCCAGGAAGAAGAATAAAATTACATCCTGATGATTATTATGTATTGGGGGGGGCACGCGGCGGTATAGATGAGCGCTGGCTTTCCTCTACTACACCGGCAAAGAATGGTCCACTTACCGGAGAGAACGAAGGACTAAGTCCAGTTGTATTCGAAGAAGGTGGCAAAACACATCAATTCCTGCTCAAAGATGCTGTAGATGAACTCAAAGGTACTTTGATCGGTGATCGTCTTTGGAATGAATACCAGAGCTGGCCCATGTATTCCAAATTCTTTGACAACATGGGTCCACTTCCCCATCATGTGCACCACAATGATGAGAAAGCAGCCCTGATCGGACAAAAAGGAAAACCTGAAGCTTATTATTTCCCTCCGCAATTGAACAATCATGGCGGTGATTTCCCTTATACGTTTATCGGCATCGCTCCGGGTACTCCTAAAGAAGTAATCAAGGAATGTCTGGTGAATTTCACCAAGGGCGACAACAAACTCACCAACTATTCCCAGGCATACAAGCTTGAACCCGGAACCGGATGGGATGTTCCTCCAGGATTGTTACATGCACCCGGAAGCATGTGTACGTATGAACCACAGAAAGCATCTGATGTATTCGCAATGTATCAATCATTGGTCAATGAGGCCATCATCCCCGAAGAACTTTTGTGGAACGGAACACCAAAAGAAAGCATTGGCGATTATGATGCCTTGATGGATGTGCTCGACTGGGAACTCAATGTTGATCCAAACATGATGGCCAATCGCTTCATGGCGCCTATGCCTGTAAGCAACCTCGAGGAAATGAAAGCCAACGGTTATGTTGAAAACTGGGTTTGCTATAAATCCGATGCATTCAGTGCAAAGGAACTGACAGTGATGCCCGGACAAACCGTGACCATCAAAGACAGTGCTGCTTATGGTATTATCGTGATGCAGGGTCGGGGTACTTTCGGAGTATGGGAGATTGAAACGCCAGCGCTGATTCGTTATGGACAACTCACCAATGACGAGTTCTTTATCAGCGAGAAAGCTGCAATGGAAGGCGTGAAAATCGTCAACACCTCCACAACTGATCCAATTGTCATCCTCAAACATTTTGGGCCAAACAATCCTGATCTCTCTTTATGATCTCCACAACGCACACCATGAAATCAATCAACAGCATATACAAAACCTGGCTCCCCGTTTCCACGCTCTTACTGGTCGTCATCATGGCCTTCATGTTGCCAGATGATGCCAAAGTCAGGATCAGAAAAGGCTCACACATTATACTGATCGGAAACAACCTCGGTTCACGCATGATCAATGCCGATCATTTCGAAACGGCATTGCATTTGCGTTATCCCGATAGCAATCTGTATGTACGGAACATGTGTGATGGCGGAAATACACCAGGCTTTAGACCTCACTCGGGAAGAAAGACACCTTGGGCTTTTCCAGGCGCTGAAAAATTCCAGACTGAACTGGCCAAGCCTGCCGATCTACAAGGATTTCAGGAGTATCCGGATGAGTGGCTCACCAAACACAAAGCCGATATCATCATCGCTTTCTTTGGATACAACGAATCATTTGCAGGTGCAGCGGGGCTGAACAATTACAAGGCTGAACTGGAGGCCTTCATTAAACATACCCTGAGTCAAAAATACAATGGTAATAATACACCCCAACTTGTATTAGTATCCCCTATTGCTTTTGAAGATCTGTCTGCAAAATACGATCTACCCAATGGCAAAAAAGAAAATGCAAACCTGCTCATGTATACTCAGGCCATGAAGGAAGTGGCGGCAAAAAACAAAATACCTTTTGTAGATGCTTACACTCCAAGTAAACAATGGATCGACGACCCTTCTACAGATCTGACGATCGATGGATCCCAATTGTCATTTGAAGGATATGCCAAATTTGGTCCCTTCCTGGCCGACAAAATCTTTGGCAAGCAAAAGAATACTTCTGCAGCTGATCCAAAAGCTGTCTATGATGCCGTAATGGAAAAAAACTGGATCTGGCATAACGACTACAAGATTCCGAATGGCGTACATGTCTTTGGCAGAAGATATAATCCATTTGGTCCTGACAACTATCCTGCCGAACAGAAAAAGATCAGAGAAATGACACTCATCAGGGACACCGCCATCTGGAAGGCAGCCCAGGGCATGAAATATGATCTTGCTGCCGCCGATGCCAATACATCTGTGTTGCCTCCAGTTAAAACCAACTACATCCCTAAAGATAAAAATGCAGATCTGCGTTATCTGTATGGACAGGAGGCGCTCGACAAATTCACAGTAGCTCCAGGATACAAGATTGATCTCTTTGCTTCCGAAGTGGAGTTCCCCGATCTTGCGAATCCTGTTCAGATCTCTTTTGATAACAAAGGAAGACTCTGGGTTGCTGTCATGCCAACCTATCCGCACTGGAGACCGGGTGATCCAAAGCCAAATGATAAGCTGATCATTCTTGAGGATACCAATAACGATGGCAAGGCCGATAAGCAGATCACCTATGCTGACCATCTTCACCTTCCATTGGGATTTGAATTGGCACCAGAAGGCGTATATCTTTCTCAGGGAACGAACTTCTACTTGCTGAAGGATACCAACGGCGATGATGTTGCTGACAAAAGGGAGATCCTCCTTAGTGGCTTTGATGATCATGATACACACCATGCCCATCATGCCTACACTACCGATGCATCGGGTGGAATTTACATGGGACAAGGCGTATTTCTTGCCAATGATATTGAAACATCATATGGCACCGTTAGAGGTACCAATGGCGGTTTTTTCCGCTATGATCCCATGAAGAAAAAACTGGATCGTATTGCCCAACTGTCAATTCCAAATCCATGGGGTATTGCTTTTGATGACTGGGGCCAAGTGTTCTATGCTGAAACTTCCGGTCCGGACGTTACCTGGATGATACCCGGTACAGTGAAGCCACGCTATGGTGAATACACGCCAAAGTCGATTAGTATCATTGAAGAAAAGCACAGGGTGAGGCCTACATCAGGACTGGAATTTATTTCGAGCAGACATTTCCCGGAAGAAGTCCAGGGGGATATGCTGATCAACAATACAATTGGATTTCTCGGTACCAAGCAACATCAAATGATGGAAGACGGTACAGGATATACAACCAAACACCGTCAGGATCTTGTACGATCCAGCGATATCAATTATCGTCCCGTTGATCTTGAGTTTGCCCCCGATGGATCGCTATACATTGCCGATTGGCACAATGTGCTCATCGGACATATGCAACACAATATCCGTGATCCATTGAGAGATCATACCCACGGGAGGATCTATCGTGTCACCTACCCTTCCAGACCCTTGGTTACCCCCGCGAAAGTAGATGGAGCTTCTGTGAGTGAGTTGCTCGAAAATTTGAAACTTCCAGAATACCGCACTCGTTACAGGACCAGAAGAGAATTGAGGGAACATAATGCTGCTGAAGTTCTACCGGCATTGAAAAAATGGATTGCCGGTTTAGACAAATCATCTCCACAGTATGAAAAACTATTGCTGGAGGCTTTATGGGTTTCATGGGGACAAAACAAAGTGGATCAGCCATTGCTCCGCCAATTGCTGAAATCGAAAGATCACCGCATCAGGGCAGCTGTAGTTGAAGTGATTCGTTTTGCAGGCAATGAATTGCCCGACAAAGCAGCTTTATTGATGACTGCTGCCAAAGATGATCACGGAAGAGTGAGGGTTGAAGGCATTGTTGCAGCCTCCTGGTTATCCAAGGAGCAAGGTTTACCCATCATCCTGGAAGCCGGAAAAAAACCCTTGGATTCCTGGATGAAGAATAGTTATGCTGCTGCTGAAGCTCATATCAACGGACATGGCATCATCAGGCCCAAAAAAGAAGACGCAGACAAAGCTCCGATAGTTGCAGGTATCAAACCTGAGGTCATGGCCAGCGGTAAAGCTATCTACATGCGTGAAGGATTTTGCAGCACTTGTCACCAGGCAGATGGTAAAGGATTGGAAACATCAGGATTCCCTCCATTGATGGGTTCATCTTGGGTTACTGGAAATGAAGACAGGCTGATCAAACTGGTGTTAAAGGGTATTTATGGACCAATAGAAGTCAATGGCAAAAAATATCCTGGTCAGGTTCCTATGACACCCTATGCCGGTATGCTAAATGATACCGAGATGGCAGCTGTATTGACCTATGTACGAAATGCATTTGGCAACAAGGCCCATGCAGTATCAGCACAAAAAGTGAAAGAAGTGAGAGCAGCCATCAAGGACAGAGCTGGATTCTATACACCCGACGAGCTGCTCAAACAGCATCCGATGGAAAAACAACAACCATAATTCCTTAAATTGACACAGAAAAATTGATTGCCTGCATGAAACCAATTTTTAATTATACAATACTGCTGGTTTGTACAACCCTCTTCTTAAATACAGGTGTGAAGTCACAAACGAATGAAGCAAAAAAAAGTAAAAAGCCATTGATTGTTTTTGTCACAGGCGACCATGAATACAGCAGCGAAGCTACCATGCCCATCATTGCAGCTGCATTGGAAAAGGACTATGGATTTCGCACCAAAGTATTGAAAGCCTATCCCGATCACAATGCAGAAGAAAACATACCCGGACTGGAAGCCTTGAAGGAAGCTGACATGGCTGTGTTCTTCCTACGCTGGCGGAGACTGCCTGCCGATCAGGTGCAACTCATTGAAGATTTTCTGAAAACCAAAAAACCAATGGTTGGTTTCCGCACCACCACACATGCTTTCAATTATCCGAAGGGACATCCCTTGGAAAAATGGAATGCGTTCGGCGCCTTTGCTTTCAATACTCCTCCCGGTTGGGGCGGTGTTGACAAGCATACCCACTACGGACATGAATCCTCTACGGATGTAACCATGATCGAAGCCGTTGCAGATGATCCAATACTTAACGGGGTTGGAAAAACTTTTCATGTACGTTCATGGTTGTATCAGGTTTTACCCAATTTCCCATCCAACGGTTCAAAAGCCCTGATGATGGGACATTCCGTAAAACCCAATACCAGCAAAGCATACGACAATCCGGTAGCCTGGACCGGAACCAACAGCTATGGTGCAAAGATCTTTTTCACAACAATGGGACATCCTGAAGACTTTGATCAGGAACCGTTTCAGCATCTGGTGATCAATGCCATCCATTGGGCTGCCGGGAAAAAAATACCAAAGAAATGGAATGGGCCATTGGATATCCATGTTCCCTACAGAAAATAGAAATGAAGATGAATAAAATTGGATTCAATACACTGGTATGGTCGGCGGTAGTTTCTGATGAGCAATTTCCGATCATCGACCGACTCAGAAAAATCGGTTATGATGGTGTGGAATGTTTCATTGGTGCGCCGGATGATGCAGCCTACAAAAGGTTTGGTGATCATGCCGCTTCGATCGGATTGGAAACAACTGCTGTATTCGTGGTGGACACAGAGCAAAATCCGGTTGACCCCGATGCTGCTGTGAGAGCCAAAGCGCTGGACAGAATCAAATGGGGAATTGATCGTGCACATGATATGCGGTCTACCATTCTTTGCGGACCCTTTCATTCTGCGCACGGACATTTCTCAAAAAAGCCTCCGCAGGAAGATGAATACAAATGGTGTGCTGAAGTGTTGCATAAAGCTGGAGAACATGCGGCAAGTGCAGGTATTACTTTAGCACTGGAAGCGCTGAATCGATTTGAATGTTATCTCTGCAATACGATGTCGCAACTCAGTCATCTCATCAATATGGCCTCACACCCGAATGTGAGAGCCATGTATGACACCCATCATTCCAATATTGAAGAGAAGCATGCAAAAGACGCCCTGCATACCATTGCTCCCCTACTGGCACACGTACACATCAGCGAGAATGATCGCGGAACACCTGGAGACGGCCATGTGCATTGGAATGAAACCTTCTCAACACTCGCAGAGATCAACTACAACGGATGGCTTACCATTGAAGCTTTTTCCAGAAACGACCCTGATTTTGCCAATGCCATCAACGTCTGGAGAGAGTATTCCGCACCCTGGGATATGGCAGAAAAAGGCCTGGCATTCATCAAACAACAATTGGCAAAACACAACCACTGATTCCATCAATTAAAATTGCAACCATATGTCTCAAAACAATTACCCCAAACTGCACAATGCAACATGGCCCGGCATCGTAGGTAAAGGACCGGATTCTGAACCGCCCATCGATCTTGACACACTCATCAATTTCACTGCCAATGCCGAAGCGGATGGCGTGAAGTTTGATGGCATTGATATCGGACTGTTTGAACCTCATTTCAATATTGATGAATCCGAGGACGGCATTAAAAGACTTGCCGATAAAGTTGGCGCATTAAATCTGAACATTGGATCCCTGGTAGCCCCTATCTGGGGTGGTCCCGCCATGGGCAGCAAGGATGACCGTGCGGTATTTGTGGACATGGTTAAACGTTCCTGCGAGTTCGGAAAGAAGCTCCGCAAGGCCGGCGTTCGTCCCTATGGCATCATCAGGATAGACTCTGCCAGCAAACCTGAGGCATGGGCAAAAGATCCTGCAGGCAATACTAAACTCATCGCTGAAACCTTCCGTGAGGCCTGTGATGTAGCAGCGGATTACGGAGAGCGACTGGCAGCGGAGGGAGAGATTTGTTGGGGTGGCATGCACAGTTGGAAGACCATGATCGATACACTCGAGGCTGTTGATCGTCCTAATATTGGCTTCCAGGCTGACATGGCACATACCCTGCTCTATCTGCTGGGTTACAACGCACCGGAACACCGCATCCTTCCGGAAAATTTCGATTGGAGTGATGGTGCAGCTCTTGATGAAGGTTTGAAAAAACTCACTGCTGCTTTGAGGCCATGGACCATTGATTTCCATGTGGCACAGAATGATGGAACCGTTCATGGCACAGGATCTCATGACAAAACCGGCAGACATTGTCAGGCATTGGATCCAAATGGAAAGTTGGATATTGCCAAGCATGCCGGTTTCTGGCTCAGGGATGAAAAGGGTGAACTGACCAAAGCCTTCCAGCATATTTGCTGGGATGGATGTATGTTCCCCAATGAAGTGCTGATGAAGCAACAAACCTGGAATGATATCCTTGCAGCATTGGTCAAGGTAAGGAATCATCATGGATGGAACGGATAAATCACAAACTGAATTTCAACATCAAATAAAAATCATCATGGCAAAGAAAACATTGAACATAGGATTGATCGGCGGTGGTTTCATGGGAAGAACCCACTCCAATGGTTACAGAAGAATCCAGAATTTTTTCCCTGACCTCGAATACATGCCTGTACTGAAAGCTGTTTGCTTTCGAAACGAGACCAAACTGAAAGCATTTGCAGAGCAATGGGGCTATGAGAGCACCGAGACTGATTGGAGAAAGCTCATAGAGAGAGATGATATTGATGCAGTGGATATCTGTACCCCCAATGATACCCATGCTGAGATAGCGATTGCTGCAGCAAAAGCTGGCAAGATGATCCTATGTGAGAAGCCACTAGCCAGAAACCTGGCTGAGTCCAAAGAAATGGTGGATGCCATTGAAAAGGCAGGTGTCAAAAATACAGTGTGGTACAACTACAGAAGGATCCCCGCTGTTACCCTCGCCAAGAACATTGTGGCTTCGGGTAAACTGGGCAAGATCTATCACTACCGTGCCAACTTTTTGCAGGACTGGACCATCAACGAAAATCTTCCACAGGGAGGTGAAGCCCTTTGGCGCATGGATGCAGCCGTTGCAGGATCCGGTGTGGTGGGCGATCTGCTATCCCATTGTATCGATACTGCGATCTGGTTAAATGGCGGTATTCAGGAAGTATCGGCGATGACAGAAACTTTTGTGAAACAAAGAATGCATCAACTGACCGGCAAGGTGGAAGATGTACATATTGATGATGCCTGTTCTTTCTTCTGCAAATTCAACAACGGATCACTCGGACTTTTCGAATCTACCCGTTATGCACGTGGACACAAGGCGCTATACACTTTTGAGATCAATGGTGCAAATGCATCCATCCGCTGGGATCTGCACGATCTCAATCGTCTTGAGTATTTCGACAACGGAGATGAATCCAATCTGAGAGGCTGGCGTTCCATTCATGTAACGGATGGTGAGCAACCTTATATGAACAAGTGGTGGGTGCCCGGACTCGGTATCGGTTATGAGCATTCATTTGTGCATCAGGTAGCTGATTTCCTGAAAAGTATTGAAACCGGTGAACCCTGCTCACCTACTTTCCAGGATGCTTACGAAACACAAAAAGTTTGTCAGGCTGTATTGGATTCAGCTGCCAGCAGAAGTTGGAAGACTTGTTGATGGTTTGTGAGAATATCTGAAAATAAAAATTTAATTCATGAATTATCTGATCATTAGATATTCCTTGTTAACGACTATACTGCTGTTCAATCTTGTTGGTCTTCAGGCCCAGAAAAACAAAGACGGCTTTAGAAAGATATTTGATGGCAAGTCAATGAAGAACTGGGAAGCAGATACTGCATACTGGCGAATCGAGAATGAAACTTTCATTGGAGAAGTTTCGGCAGCAAAGCCACTTAAGACCAATACCTTCATGATCTATCGCGGTGAAGTACCTGAGAATTTTGAGTTCAAAGCAGAATACAGAATAAGTCCGGAAGGCAACAGCGGTGTGCAATACCGCAGTGAGCGAGTTGAAAATATACCCTATGCACTCAAAGGATATCAGGCGGATATTGATGGCGCCAACCGGTATACGGGGCAAAATTATGAAGAGCGAGGACGCGGTTTTCTGGCCATGCGCGGAGAGCAGTCGGTTTTGAAAGAGGGACAAAAACCCACGATCACAGGTCACGTTGGTAACAGCGATGAACTAAAGGCGAAGATTCGCAACAACGACTGGAACCAGATCCATATCATCGCAAACGGCAATCACATCCTGCATTACATCAATGGTGTGTTGATGAGTGAGACCACAGACGAAGATGCAACCAAAAGAAAAATGACTGGCCTGATTGGTTTACAGGTTCACGTGATGCCCAAAATGACGGTTGAATACCGTGAGATCTATCTGAAAGCCATAAAATAATTATACCATCGGCCATCGGAAACTGGAAGTCAGTTTGATTTTCATTCCGGTGGCTGATGATTTTCTGGCCGCTTCAATGATCTCCAGTACATGCAAGGCATGTTCTACGTTGATGCGGGGTACTGTTTTATTGACAATGGACTCTCCCACTTTGGTTGCTCCTTCTTGCCACTGATATCCTCCTGTCTCCTTTTCATGAAGAACGCCCGGCCTTTCCCAAGAATCATCAAGGATCACTCCATTGGTCTCCCAGTCGTAACCGATCATGCGCATGTTTCCCTTGTCTCCAAAGATCTGAATGGAATGCAATTCCTGTCCCTTTGCTTCATGCCCATGCGGATCAAAATAATTGAAACCACACATCACATGACTGATCACCCCATTTGCATGTTCAAGTAGAACGTGTGCATTATCCTCCTCTTCGACTTTGATCTTTCCTTTATCATCTACGGTTCGTTCGGGATTTACTATACTCAGCATGGCCATTACAGATTTTGCCGGTCCGAGTAACCCTGTCAGCGTTGCCATATTGTAAACGCCGAGATCTGGCATGCTTCCACCTCCTTTTTCATAAAAGAAAGCAGACCATGAAGGACCTGTATGTCCGTATTGTCCATGTGCGCTGGCAACCCTGCCCAATTTCCCTTCCCGAATACATTTACTCATGAAAGCGAATTGCGGACTGTTCACCACGGCAGGTGCACCCCATAGTTTCAGTCCTTTGATTCTTGCCAAATCCAGCAAGGCCTTTCCTTCTGCATAGGTGTTGGCCATGGGCTTTTCACTCCACACATGTTTACCAGCCATCAGGGCCTTTCTGTTCAACTCACCATGCTTTTGCATATCTGTTAAGGTGACCATCATATCAAATGGAACCCCTTTCAGCATCTCGTCGATATTGCTGTAAGTGGCAGCATTTACTTTGTATTCCTTGTTTTGAGCAACAGCTCGTTCCGGCTTGATATCACAGAGGCTTACGATTTTTATTAGGTTCGAGGATTGCAGATGTGGGATATAGCGATTGCTGACACTTCCGCACCCAATGATGGCTACCCGCAAGGGGGAATTATTTTTCTCTGCTGCCCAGCTTTCCAATGAACCCAATAATAATGCCGCACTTGCCGTTGCCGTCATCGACAAAAATTGCTGACGCGAAATAGCTTCACTCATGGATTTTTACTTTTGATGAAATTACAACTTCAATTCAGTTATTCTTCAATCCTTTGAATTTCAAATAACCCCATTTTTCAGGAATATGCATATCAATGACGCCTTGAGGGGACCAAACCCAATTGTATTCAGGTATTCGGCTTCCATCAGCATTTGTTTTTTTACTGTAGGATGTTTGGTTATCCACCAGCTGCCATTGCACTCTTGAGAAATTGACCCTCCAGCTATCTCCCACTGTCGGTAAATGCTTTCTACCGGGGCGCTGCAGACAACTATAAGGAATAGCCATTTCAATACTCCAGTATTTGTCCTTATCATTATTGTTATTGAGTGTTCCCTTGCAGTAAACTGCTGATCGCATACCTGTAGCATCCCATTTCATATCCATAGGCCCCCCTCGCTTATAGGTCTTGTGCATGAACAAATCCATTACGGTACCGAAGGCATTGATCTCAATTTCAAAATAGTTGGAAGCATCATCATTGGGATCAAGAAAAACTTCGAAGTCATTATCCTTAAAAATGATATCATCATGATTTTTGAGGGTAGCCCATAGATCCGTTTCCTGCAAGTGTGCTGCTATGTATAGGTATTCTTCATCCCACAACATCTTCACACGGGTTTTGTACATCGGCTTTTCGTTAGTTGAGATATCTGTGAAATCTTCAGTCCATATTGCGGACTTCCATTCCCTTTTCCCAATCTTTCCATCAATCGAAGGAGGAGTTGTTATTTTTACCACTTCGTAAGATCGCGGCATGTCTATAACTTTTTGACCCGTAACATGCAATTGCAGGAATATACAATAAGGAAGGAATAGACGATATAGCATATTGATCAGCTGAACAATGACATAACTGCTTTACCTGATCCATCCGGAGTTGTATAGAATGGTCGTTCCTCAATGATGTAATTGGTTTCCGGATCAATACCCAAAGCATGATATATAGTTTGATGAACCTGATCGATATAGATAGGATTCTCAATCGTTTTACAGGGTCTTTCATCAGCAGTCTTACCGTATACAGATCCTTTTTTTATCCCACCGCCAAACATAAGCATGGAACATCCATCGGTGAAGTGACGGTGCATGCCATAATGCTTGATATCTTCAATGACATCCGGTTGGTTCACCTGTTCCTGAACCTTGAGATCAGGCCTTCCTTCCACCATCATATCCCTGCTGAATTCACTGGCTAGGATGACAAGTGTTCTGTCCAGGTGTCCGGACTGATCAAGGTCTTTGATCAATTGTGAAACAGGTCCATCGATCACTTTTTTCATATCAATCAAACGGGTATGTCCGTTCTCATGTGTATCCCAATTCATGAAGGGTTCATACTCGGTTGTAACACTGATGAAACGAGCACCCTTTTCCACCAGCCTCTTGGCCATCAGACAACCAAGACCAAACTTCCCTGTATTGTATTTATCATATACTTCTTTCTTTTCTTTGGTAAGATCAAAGGCTTCTGCTTCCGGAGACTTGAGCAAGATGTAGGCCTGCTCCATGGATCTTTTCAGTGATTCTTTCTGATACTCTGACCCCACTTCTCCCATCACAGTTTCTGCAATCAGGTCATTGTATAATTTATTCCGGCTTTCAAATCGCTCCAGTGACATCCCAACCGGAGGTTTCACGCTATCGAGTCCCGTGGTAGGATCTGCAATCATGAAAGGACCAAATTCATTGCCCAAAAATCCGGCACTGTGGAATGCTTTCAATTCCTCTCCCTCACCCACTGAAAATCTTTGTCCGATATCAATGAATGCCGGTATCACATTGTTCCTGGGACCCAGTTCTCTCGCGATCCAGGATCCCAAATGAGGAACTGCAACGGATTGTGGAGGTCTATAGCAGGTATGCCAGTTGTATTGATGCCTTGTGTGCAAAATGTGGCCAAGATCAGCTGCTACGTAGGAGCGGATAACGGTTCCCTTATCCATCACACTTCCTATCTGCTCAAGACCTTCGGAAAAGAAAATATTATCCAATGCTGTAGGTATCTTATTAAAGGTACTCAGCACGGAGCTCGATTGCATGCCTTTTGTGAAAGGTGTATATTTTTTCGGATCGAATGTTTCTGTATGGGCCATACCTCCACCCATCCATAGTAGGATCACACTATCTGCCGTAGCAACCATTTTATTTTGGTTGCAGGAAACGGCTCCAAGAATGGGTACTCCTGCTGACATAGCAGCAAGTGTAGCTGCTCCTGTTGATTGTAAAAATTTTCTTCTGTCGATCAGCTTTTTCATGGTATCAATTAATGATCTGAAATTCAGGATGAAGGAGCATAGCCCAGAAGAAATCCTGCAAACCATTCTCTCTGCCTTGTGATTGTATCGTCTTAACGGCAAGTCCAAGCTCTTTTGAATTAGGAGTTCTTCCAAGTGCTCTAGTATAAAAAACCGTGATCAATGCTTCATCGCTTTCTTTTGATTTTGCCCATTTCTGTGCGCCACGGATCAGTGTCTGATGAATACGTTGTCCATTCGTCATTTCCAGTGCCTGCAGTAAGTTGGCATGTGATTCCCTTGATGTTGCCACAGTCTCCCTTGTGGGTCTTCCCAATGCCAGCAACAATGGATTGTTTGCAACCAGTGAAGCCCTGACTGGTATAGTGCCTTGGGGATAGAATGAAAACTGTGCAGGCATATATCGCAACTCCTTTGTTTCAAAAACAGTATCCACCAGTATGGAGGCAGCATCTGCAAACTGCTCTGCGGTCATGCGTTTTTTCAGCATACCCCTGAACTGATATTCTTGTGCAAAGAGCGCATTCGGAGTTTTCAGTCCATCAGCGGCCAGGTGATAGGTTCTGGAGGTAGCAATCATTCTGATCAACCATTTCAGGTCTGATCCATTTTTTTCAAAATGAAATGCAAGCCAGTCGAGAAGATCCTGACTCCAGGGGGCATTGTCCATCTGATCCACCGGCTCTACCATTCCCCTGCCCATCATTTGCTTCCATACCCTGTTCACGATGGTGCGGTACAAACGTCCGTTTTCAGGTTTGGTGATGATCTTGGAAAGCTGAGCCATTTTTCTGGCACGGGTTCCTATGCTGTCGATGGAACCCAGCTCTGGCCAGAGCATTTTGGGTCTGGTGTATTTACCGGTGGGTTGATCGCAGCGGTTGATCTCAAGTGAGCTATCGGCAAAAATATTAGCCATGCCATAAGCGTCCGTCAGTTGCCAGTTGTTGATGAAGCTGTTGTGGCAGGAGGCGCATTTGAGGTTGAGTCCCAGAAAGACCTGAGAAACATTTTGTGCCGCCTGCATTTCAGTAGTTTGGCTGGCGTTAACGGCTCCTCTCCATTTGATGCCGGCGATAAAACCTTTCGATGAATTGTCGGGGTTCATCAGTTCCTCTACCATTTTGTGATAGGGCTTGTTTTCTTTCAGCGAGCGGTATAACCAATCTGTGATGCTGAATCTTCCGTTTGTGATGTAACCGGTTCCGGTATAATCATTTCGCAAAAGATCATTCCAGAAAGTTAGCCAGTGCATGGCATAGTCATCTTTTCGGGAAAGCAATTCATCCGTAAGCTTCTCAATCTTATCCTGCCGTTGATCTTGCAGAAATCTTTTTTGTTCTTCTTCCGTGGGGAGAAGTCCGGTGATATCCAGGTAGATCCTTCTGAGAAAGGTTCTTTCATCGGCTGTGGCGGGCCATTGGATTTTCTGAGTCTTGAAATATGCATCCACCCAGATATCGATGGGGTTGGATATTCCGCCTTCAGCAACAGGCAAGGCAGGATCCCTAGGGGCTAGAGGGGCCACGCGGAATGTGGATGCTGCATCGGTACTATCGGGCCAGGGGGCTCCTTTGTTGATCCATAATGAAAGAATTTCTATTTCCTCTTCGGAGAGATGCTTCCCTTTCGAGGGCATTACATCTTCATGACCTGCGGGAAGTTTGACTCTTTTGATCAGTTCACTTTCGGCAGCATTTCCAATGATGATGACGGGACCATGCTCTCCTCCTTTTAAAATCATTTGTTTCGCATCGAGTCTGAGATCTCCTTTGACTTTTTCAGGTCCGTGACATTTATAACAGTTATGGGCCAATATGGCTCGGGCCTGTACGCTCAATTCGATTTCCTGCTGAGGAGATAATTTACCTTCAGTATTGCGCAACAACGAGGGATCCAGTTCCGTTTGTGTGTCGTTTTTGAAGATACCTGTAATGCCATCAAGATAATCTTCGCCGTGCGTCAGCATACCTCCTATATGTCCTGTAAAGAAAATGCTGACTGCCAATAAGAGAAATCCTGTTCGATAGAAGCGGATACTTTTTACTGATGGGGAATTGATAGTATAACGATAGAGAATGATCAGCAACATGCTCAGCGATATGGAAATGGTTGCTCCAGCAGTATGTTGACTGATCAGATTGCCTTCATAGTCACCATTCAGGAGCAAGAGGCTACCGAAAGATATAGAAAGGAAAAGGGAAAGATGCAGGAGGAATAACAGCAATGGTGTAATGGATCTATAGGGCGAGTGAAAATTTTTGATCGATGCGATTTCAATCACAGTACTCAGGAATGCAAGTCCGATGGGGAGGTGAACCAAAAGGGGATGCAGAGATCCCAATGATTGTAGGGAAATATTCATTATTTCTCCATCCCGTGTTGATAGCAAGGGGGAAGCCAAAAAATATCCTGCAATAACCAGGAGCGTCATCAGCAGAGTAAGGGCTAATGAAATTTTTCCGGAGAGAAAATTGGGGAGCTTGGAATTTTCCAAAATACTGTTAATTGTTTAAGAACAATATAAATAAAATGTAGCATTTTAAGGAATTACCAAGACAATTTGGGGAACATGCAAAATAAAAAGGCCACCTATGGTGGCCTTTTCTGTGGGAGTTGACGGGATCGAATGCAGACGCTTCGGTCTGCACCCAGACATCCCGCAAAGCGGGATCGTCTGGGCCGCCGTTTATTTGGAGTATTTTTTCACAAACTCAAGTATTCGCGTTTTGCTCGTCATGTTTTTCAATTTTCTTTCCAACATCAGTGCTTCAGATCTGGTCGACACAGAAGTACTCCAAAGTAAAGTCCAAGGAGCATAGGGCGCTGTTGATTTTTCTTCTTTGTTGTTATGCTCTTTTAGTCTTCTTTCTAAATTATCTGTTTGTCCCTTGTAGAACTTGTTATTTATTGTCGATTGAAGGATATACACGTAATACATAAAAACAAAAAAGGTCACTTTTCAGTGACCTCTGTGGGAGTTGACGGGATCGAATGCAGACGCTTCGGTCTGCACCCAGACATCCCGCAAAGCGGGATCGTCTGGGCCGCCGTTTATTTGGAGTATTT
>Ga0315902_10001017_pt1 | contig 46047 bp, 38 predicted proteins | sample LakEriMetagenome_9_FD_203523 | JGI IMG/M metagenome (GOLD analysis project Ga0315902, IMG submission 203523) | Freshwater fungal communities from buoy surface, Lake Erie, Ohio, United States - Buoy 12 MA117 | ecosystem: Environmental > Aquatic > Freshwater > Lake > Lake biofilm | place: USA...
AAGGATGTGCTTGAGTTTTATGTAGACCGAATTGAAGGATACGAAAGTAAGTTTCAGTTAAAGATGCTTCATATATTCCTGAATAAAGGAATAAAAGACGATATCTACTATTGGAGTGAATTAAATAAAGTGGTTAATCTTTATTGTCAGCTCAAGAAAATATGCCCTGAACTTGATTCAATTAATATTGGTGGGGGCTTTCCTATCAAACATTCTCTTGGTTTTGAGTATGATTATCAGTTCATGATTAATGAAATCGTACGAAATATTAAAGTAGCTTGTAAGAAAGCAAAAGTACCAATGCCAAATATTTTCACTGAGTTTGGAAGCTTTACTGTTGGCGAAAGTATGGCTCATCTTTTTAGTGTAACAGCAGAAAAGGTTCAAAATGACCGTGAAACTTGGTATATGATTGATTCTTCCTTTATTACTACACTGCCCGATACTTGGGGAATAGGGGAGAAATTTTTAATGCTCCCTGTTAATAAATGGGATCAGGATTACCAACGGGTTGTATTGGGTGGAATCACCTGTGATAGCCATGATTATTATGACTCTGAGGAACATATTAATGAAGTATTTCTTCCTAAGACCAACGGCACGAAAGAGCCTTTATACGTCGGTTTTTTCCATACTGGCGCTTATCAGGATCAAATTAGTGGATATGGCGGTATCAAACATTGCCTGATCCCCTCACCGAAACATGTCATAGTAGGTTATGACAAGCATGGTAAGCTGACTGATTGGGTTTATGCAAAGCAACAAACGGCTCAAAGCATGTTGAAAATTTTAGGATATTAAGCTATTCAATATGAAAAAACCCTACCTGCTTTGCTTGGTAATTTTATTTCCTATTTTCTTGTTTGCTCAGTCTACAGTTTCTCTGCAGCTTCCTGCTGGGTTCTCTGCGCAGGCTGTTGCATTAAACCAGGGTCGGGTTCGTCATATTGCCATCGCTCCCAATGGCACACTCTATTTGAAATTAGAGCGTTTACGTAATGGAGCAGGAATTGTGCGTTTACGCGATCTTGATCAGGATGGAGTGTATGAAGACAGTCTTTTATTTGGGAATTACATTGGAACTGGCATTTCTATAAAAGGGAACTTTCTGTATGCTTCTTCGAATAATGCTATTTTTCGTTACTCGCTAGATGCGACGTACGAACCGATCCAGCCTGAAAAGCCTGAACGAATAGTGTATGGTTTAGTCGACAAAGGTCAACATGCGTCTAAGTCAATTACCTTAGACAATGCCGGCAATATTTATGTCAACATTGGGGCGCCTTCAAATATATGTCAAGTTGAAGATCGCAAGGCAGGTTCACCCGGCCGCATGCCTTGTCCTATTTTAGATTCAGCAGGCGGTATCTGGAAATTTTCTTCATCAGTGTTGGATCAAACGTACGGGCAAGGTACACGCTATGCAACGGGGCTTAGAAATGTGGTTGGTTTAGACTGGAACAGCGAAGTGAATGATTTATATGTTACAGTTCACGGACGTGATTTACTTTTTCAACATTTTCCTCAGCTTTATGATGCTAGAGCAGGCGCTGAATTACCAGCGGAAACTTTTTATCGATTAAAGAAAGGTCAGGATGCTGGATGGCCATATGTTTATTGGGATCAATTCAAAAAGAAGAAAATTTTATCACCGGAATTTGGAGGTGATGGAGTTAAAGAAGGGGCACCACAAGCGATAGAGCCGCTAATAGACTTCCCTGGTCATCTTGCTCCTAATGCACTTTTATTTTATACAGGCTCACAATTTCCTAAGCGTTATAAAAATGGAGCTTTCATAGCTTTTCATGGAAGCTGGAATCGAAATCCTGAGTTTCAAGAGGGCTTTTATATTGTTTTTGTGCCTATGAAAAATGGTATTCCTACTGGTGAATGGGAAATATTCGCAGATGGATTTAAAGGAAAGGATAAAATAATGAGTCCAAGAGAGGCGCAACATAGACCCTGTGGTCTTGCACAAGCCCCAGATGGTTCCTTACTAGTAAGTGATGATGTTCGTGGTTGGGTATGGAAAATTAAGTACTTGCAAAAATGAAAATATGTTGCGTGGTATTCTAGCTATTCAGTTTTTCTTACTCTTTTCATTTATTTCATTTAGTCAGGGAAATCCCTCAACTAAGTTAACTCCTGGAGCTAAGGTATACCAGCAGTATTGCATGTCCTGTCATCAAGCAGATGGTGGAGGGGTCCCCCGTATGACACCTCCTTTAGTAAATACTGAATATGTGACGGGTGACAAGAAAAGGCTAATTTCTATTTTATTAAAAGGGCTTAATGAGCCAATTATTGTAAATGATGAAGAGTATTATAATCCTATGGCCTCTTTTTCTTTTTTGTCAGATCAACAAATTGCTGCTGTACTAACTTTTATTCGTACACAATTTGATAATAAATCAACATCGGTTTCGGTCCAGGAGGTTTCCTTGGTAAGAAAGCAGCTTGCTGTAAAAAAATAACCCCTCGTAGAAACGAGGGGCGGTAAACCAAAACCAACTGCTTATGAGAAAGAGATTCTTTATTAAATAGACACTTAATAGACGTTTTTGGTTTAAAATAATTTCGTAAAATCTCCTATTAAATTGTGAAAGTTCTCTTAAAGCCGTTCTGAGGAATTATCCTGATATGTCTCTTGTTTTTTTTATCTTTGCCAATCTAAAATCAAATACATGTACCCTGCAGAAATAGTCATTCCAATGAAGGAAGAATTAACAGAAAATGGCTTTACGGAGTTGTTGTCTGCTACTGCCGTGAACGAACAACTGGCAAAAGAAGGAACTACACTTGTTATGATCAATTCTGTTTGTGGTTGTTCGGCTGGAACTGCTCGTCCCGGTGTGTTAATGGCTGTTGCAAACAGTGGGACCCCTCCTGATTTTTTAACTACAAGTTTTGCTGGGTTTGATATCGAGGCTGTTAAAGCTGTTCGTGAGCATTTACTTCCATACCCACCTTCATCACCTGCTATTGCACTTTTTAAGAATGGACAGTTAGTGCACTATATTGAGCGTCACATGATCGAGGGGCGTTCTGCACAAGCTATTGCCGAAAATCTTATTGCTTCTTTCCAGCAACATTGTAATTAAAGAAATATGTATCCAAACCTCTATTACGCCTTCAAGGATTTAATGGGGGTTGACTTGCCCTTTCTTCGTTTTTTTAACACATTTGGATTTTTTGTTGCTTTGGCTTTCGGGGCTGCAGCCACCTCACTCTCTTATGAATTAAGGCAAAAAAGCAAGCAAGGCCTTTTTCGCCCAGAAGAAACTACTATTTTAGTAGGTGAGCCTGCCAGTTTGCAAGACTTAATCTTCAATTTTATTTTGGGCTTTCTTCTCGGGTTTAAATTACTTGCCCTTTTTTTATTAGACAGCGATCAGGTTGTAGACCCTCCAAGTTTCATCTTTTCTACCGATGGAAATTTACCAATGGGTGTTTTGGTGGGTCTGTTTTTTGTGATTATCAAATGGCGTGAAAAAGAAAAGCAGAAGTTAGCAAAACCAGAAAAGAGGATCATTCGAATTTGGCCAGAGGATCGAGTAGGGGATATTACACTTTTGGCTTTAGTATTTGGATTAGCTGGGGCCAAGTTATTTGACATATTTGAAAATTGGACAGACTTTTTGAAGCGTCCGGGTGACTATTTATTTTCACCAGCGGGTTTAACAATGTATGGGGGACTTATCTGCGCAGCCATTGCAATTGCAGTATATGCAAGGCGCCATAAAATCGGTTTTTTAAACTTGAGTGATGCGATTGCTCCTGGACTTATGCTTGCATACGGTATTGGAAGAATGGGGTGTCAGCTTGCTGGAGATGGAGACTGGGGCGTTGTGAGCGAACTTGCTTCAAAGCCTTTTTTCCTTCCGGATTGGGCCTGGTCTTATACCTATCCGAATAATGTAATTGAAGCAGGCGTTCCAATCCAAGGCTGTTCAGGCCCTTACTGTAATGTTTTACCGCAAGGGGTATATCCTACTCCTTTGTATGAATCTATTGTTTCGATTTTTCTTTCCCTCGTTTTGTTTTATAGCAAAAGACACATTAAAATTAGTGGAATTATATTTTCTATATATTTAATATTCAATGGATTAGAGCGATTTGCTGTAGAAAAAATAAGGGTAAATAATAGACTCGATTTATTAGGCTTTCATCCTACTCAGGCTGAAGTGATCTCTACCGTACTTTGTTTAACTGGATTTGTACTACTTTTTTATTTGGTTAAGCGACATAAAACTTCTGTAGAATCCTGATAGTCATAAGAGAAACCTCTGTTTATTTTCGTAACTTTGCACACGTTCGGAGGGGATTTTTCGTTCTTCCCGCCTACCACCTTTAAATTTTCTAGTACATGCGGCAGCTCAAGATTGCTACCCAAATTACAAACAGAGACTCACAAGCAGTAGAGAAATACTTGCAGGAAATTTCAAAAATTTCCATGATTACTCCTGAAGAGGAAACTACGCTTGCGCAACGAATCAAAATGTTCAATAGAAATCCTATTGATTCACAGCGAGCATTGGATAAACTCGTGCAAGCCAACCTTCGATTTGTTGTTTCAGTTGCAAAACAATATCAACACCAGGGTTTGTCCTTGAGTGATCTTATTAATGAAGGTAATTTGGGTTTAATCAAAGCTGCACAACGTTTTGATGAAACCAAGGGTTTCAAGTTTATATCTTACGCGGTATGGTGGATTCGTCAATCGATCTTACAAGCTTTAGCTGAGCAAGGTCGTTTGGTTCGTTTGCCTCAAAATAAAATTGGTACCTATAACAAGGCTAACAAAGCTTATATGGCCTTTGAGCAGGAGCATGAGCGTGAGCCTTCAACCGAGGAATTGGCCGAACTCTTGGAAATGAGTGAGACGGAAATCAATAATATTTTTCAAAGTAACACTCGTCATACCTCACTCGATGCCCCTGTACATGAAGCAGAGGATGTAGCCATGGGTGATTTATTAGAAGGAAGTGACGATACGGACGATGAGGTTATGAAAGATTCACTTCGAAATGAAATTCGAAGAGTGCTAAAATCACTATCTCCCCGTGAAGCTGAGATCGTAAATGCCTATTTTGGTTTAGATGGAGAAAATGGCGTCACTATTGAACAGATTGGTCAGAAATATGATCTTACAAAAGAGCGTATTCGCCAAATCAAAGAAAGAGCTATAAAGCGTTTGCAGAAAGCTCGATACAGTAGTGCACTAAAAGCTTATTTGGGTTAAGCAAATTCAATGCGCTTCCTTTTTATTGTTCTATTGATTTCTCAGCTGTTTCTTTCTTGTGAACGAGAAATCACTTTTCAACTTGATCAGCCTGCCTCTAAATTAGTGGTGGAGGCTTTTATTGAAAATGGAGAACCCCCCATGGTTTTTCTTACTTCAAGTATTGGTTATTACGCTTCAGTTAATTTGCCAATTTTAAATGAAAGCCTTGTAAAAGATGCGGAAGTTTCTATTGAACATGCGGGTAGCCGTTATGTGTTAAAGGGCTATGCAGCTTTGGGGCCAACTAGTTTACTGGGGTATTACTATACGGTTGATTCAGTTGCACAGCAGCCGATCCTCAAAGGGGTTTTACGTGGAAGCTATGCCTTGAAAATTCGTTGGAAAGGGGAATCTTATCAAGCCATTACTAGTATTCCTGATACAACACGATCTATAGATTCAATTTTTTGGAAATCACCCCCGCCGGGTAATCCCCCTGGCAAAGTTGCCGTATATGTTAGAGCCAAGGATCGACCTGGTTTTGGAGATTATATTCGATATTTTACAAAGCAAAATAATGGACCTTTTCTTCCGGGGTTAAATTCAGTTTTTGATGACCAAATCATAGACGGCACCTCTTATGAAGTCCAAATTGACCGAGGGGTATTAAGAACGGGTGAGTTTGAAGAGGGATACTCTTTATTTAACAAGGGAGATACTGTACAATTAAAACTTTGCACCATAGACAAAGCAACTTTTGATTTTTGGCGTACCACAGAATTCAATTTTGCAAGTGTCGGCAATCCATTTTCTTCACCTACTCGTGTGCTTTCTAACCTATCGAACGGCGCATTAGGTTATTTTGGCGGCTACGCAGTGCAGTATCGCAGGCTTTTAATTCCACGTTAATAACGCTCTTCTTATTACTCTTTCCGCGTAATTTAGCGCAAGTTAAATTCTCTTTATAAGTGTAATCAAATGGAAACGATCGAAACTGTTCAATGTCTGATTATTGGCTCTGGCCCAGCCGGGTATACCGCAGCAATTTATGCAAGCCGTGCAGGCTTAAATCCGGTTTTATATCAAGGAATACAGCCGGGTGGGCAACTTACAATCACCACTGAAGTGGAAAATTATCCGGGTTATCCGGAGGGAATTCAGGGGCCTGACATGATGATTAATTTTGAGAAACAAGCAGCTCGAATGGGAGCTGATATCCGGTATGGCATGGCAACCAAGGTTGATTTTTCAGGCTCTATTCACAAAGTCCAAATAGATGAGGATAAGTGGATTGCTGCACATGCTGTAATTATATCGACGGGTGCATCTGCCAAGTGGCTTGGCTTGGAGAGTGAACAGCGTTTAAACGGATTTGGCGTAAGTGCTTGTGCGGTTTGTGATGGTTTCTTTTTCAAAGGAAAAGTGGTAGCAATTGTTGGAGCAGGGGATACGGCAGCAGAAGAAGCATTGTATCTGTCAAAAATTTGCTCGCACGTGCATATGGTTGTAAGAAGAGAAGAAATGCGTGCCAGCAAGGTTATGCAGGAGCGAGTGAAAAACACACCAAATATTACTATACATTGGAATGCTGAGACAGAGGAGGTTTTAGGCGATAAAAAAGTAGAAGGTGTTCGCCTTATTAATAATAAAACAAATGATCGAACAGAAATTGCTGTTAGCGCTTTTTTTGTAGCCATTGGTCACTCTCCAAATTCTGATATTTTTAAGGATTGGATTACGATGGATAGTACTGGTTATATTTTGACAACTCCAGGTACTAGTCGTACGAATGTGGAGGGAGTTTTTGCAGCAGGGGATGTGCAGGATAAAACCTATAGACAAGCTGTTACGGCAGCAGGAAGTGGCTGTATGGCTGCCCTGGATGCTGAACGTTATTTAGGTGCGTTAGGAGTGCATTAATTTATTCTCATGGGAAAAAGAATGATGCAGGTTAAATTAGAGCAGGTTGCTTTTTACGCCTACCATGGTCTTTATCCCGTTGAAGTAAAAACGGGCGGACAATTCCTGGTGAATTTGTCTGTTTCGTACCCCATCCATAACCCAGTAGATTCGAGTATAATTTCACTTCCTGAATCTGTTGATTACGTAAGTCTTTATCAAATTGTACAAGAGCGGATGTCAAAACCAACTCCCTTGTTGGAAACCGTTGTAATGGATATTGTATCAGCTATATGTTCTTCTTTTTCGCAAATAACCTGTATTGACATTCAATTGGTAAAAGTTAATCCTCCCATTCCAGGTTTTCAAGGAAATACCTCTGTTCAGTATCGGTGGGAAATCTAGATTTGTTTATCCTTCCATCGATTGCTTCGTAAATAAAATATAGAAGGGATTAGCAAGCAAAGCCAGTAAACCCACTCACTCATCCACCCGGTAGTCAGGGAGAGCTGAAAATATTCAAGTGTCAAGTAGATATAGAGGCAATAGCTAACAGTGGCGCCCACTTCAATCATAAAGGTGATACGAGTATTGCCGGAGGCCGTAACGGTATTCAAAAACACGGTAGCTATGCAGGATATTAGCAAAGCAACAGTCACGACTCTTAAAATGGGTATGCCTGCTTCAACAAATTCCGGGCCTTGTCCAAACAGTGATAAAAAAGTAGAAGGGAATAAGTTTAGTAGTAGCACCACCGCAAAGACTGTAGAAAAGCTAAGCCAAATGATTTTTTTTATAAGAGTCCAAACTTCCTCCTGACGGCCTTGCCCGATTATATTGCTAACCATAGAATTTGCTGTAGAAGCAAATGCCCAGCAGAAACATCCAAATACACCAAATATGTTGCGCATCACATTGGAGACTTTCAGCGCCAAATTTCCTTGATGTTCTACGAGTAAAAAGAAGTATTGCCAGCTAATTATACTGATGGCATGCTGAAACATTAATGGAGATGCTATAGTTAGAATAGATCGCTGAATTTTGGTATCCCAGCTCACCTTGGCAAAAAGACTGAATTGCCTAGTGATTCCCTTGCGGCTGATGACCCAATAGATAACCAGCATCCCAATTGCCTCCGCTAGAATGGATGCGATTGCTGCACCGTTAAATCCTAATGCTGGAATTCCTGCGAATCCAAAAATCAATATATAATCCAATAATACGTTTGAGCTGGCCTCTGCAATGGTGCCCGCTACTAAATAGCGGGATTGATTGGTGCCAACCAATAAGGCATTTCTTAATTGATATATATAGAGAAAGGGGAGTCCCCAAATCCTAATTTGTATAAATTCGATCGCTTTAGCCAAATTGGTGGGATCCTTAATTAGTATTCCAAATACTATAGGTGTCAATGTATAGGTTAGTATAATTCCTGTTAATGCAAGTAATAAGCCAATTAAAATTCCTTGACCAAATAATTTACCAACCTCATCCGGTCTGTTTTCTCCAGCTCTTCTTGCGATTAATGTCTGAAGTCCATTATTTAAGCCATAACCTATTGCGGCAAATATTAGATAGTAAACACCAGTAATACCCGCAACTGCCAGCGCAATGGAGTCTTGTTCAAAATGTCCAAGAAATATGTTATTAATAACAAAGTTTAACTGGGGTATTAAAATGGCCATACTAATGGGAAGTGCCATTTTTAATATCGACTTATTGCTGATCTCAACCTGTAAGGGGGGAGATGATTTTTTTATCATGTGTAAGCAAACCTACAATTATTTAATTTTAAGTAACATTGCACACCTGAATTCAATTTGTGAACCCCTTTTTTTCATATGAAGCGGCAGACCAGACTGCTGGTAAATTGACACTCTCCTTATTGTTTAGTCAACAAGTAGCCGCCTATTTGTGGATCGATTCTGTTACTCAAAAAGCGAATAAAGGTGCTTTTTTTCAGCTGGATAATTGGGATTCTGAAACTTATATTGATCAATTTTTGGACATCTCTCTTAGGGATGTTGAAACTCCTCAAACTGTACAGGTTTGTTTTGACGCTCCTCAACAAAGCATGATGCCCATCGCCCTGTACGATCGTATAAAATTGGATGCACTGCATAAGGCTGCATTTCCTTTCAATCCGAGTACCTTTTTAGTGCATGAGTCATTTTCCTCTTGGCAATTCTATCTAGGGTATGCAGTCCCCACGACTTTATTTCGCAAGTTGGAAAACCGTTTCCCTGCAATGAAATATCGTCATACTATTAAATTGCTGTTGAATAACTACGCTGGCACGGATGTTGCTGGTGCATTATATATTCAGGTTGGGATCTCACAGCTTACTCTTGTTTTATGTCGTAGTGGGCGCCTACTTTTTAGTGGTAGCTTCGCTTATCAAACTGAAATGGATGCCTTATTTTATTTGTTGCGCTTAGCGGATTCTCATAATTTGCCTACGGAAGACTTGGAAGTTTATTTAAGTGGTCTCATTGATCCATCCTCTCGTTTATTTCTTGAATTATCAAACTATTTTTTGAATTTGAGTGCCATCCCAAGTTCAATTCTATTCGATTCCGATTTGCCTTCTACCAACTATTTTACTTTATTAAGTAATAACTCTTTATGCGTGTCATAAGCGGTAGACTTGGGGGGAGAAAGTTTTTACCTCCTGCTCATATGCCACATACCCGGCCTACAACAGATATCGCAAAAGAGGGACTTTTCAATATTTTACAAAATAGAATCGACTTTACTAGTATTTGTTCCTTAGACCTATTTGCGGGTACTGGCAGTATCAGCTATGAGCTAGCTTCTAGGGGTGCACATACATTAACGTTAGTAGAACAAGATCATCGTCAAATTCAATTTATTAAAAAGACGCTTACTGCGTTTGAAATTGAAAATGCTTCAGTGGTGAAGCAGGATGTTTTTCAGTTTCTATTCCATTGCACTCAGACATTTGATTTTATTTTTGCTGGTCCTCCCTATGCACTCACTAGTATTGATGAATTGCCAAGGGTAATAATCGCCAGGAAACTTCTCTCGCCAGGTGGGTTATTTGTCTTAGAACATACGCCTCGTAACGATTATCATTCGTTTTTGGGTTTTGAAAGAGAACGTAACTATGGTACAACGGTTTTTAGCTTCTTCGTACCTTAGCCATCCTGATGTTCTACACCTTTTTTTTACGTTCATTTCGGCTTCTCTTATTGCCGTTTTCCATTCTGTTTTGGGCTATTCTTTATTTGCGTTCTTTTTTCTATAAGAAGCAATGGCTGCGATCCGTCACATTTGGTATTCCGCTGATTACCGTAGGGAATTTAGCTGTTGGAGGTACTGGTAAATCTCCTATGATTGAATACCTCATTGAGCTTTTACAACAGCGCTACCCACTTGCTACTTTAAGTCGAGGATATCGCAGACGAACAAAGGGGTATGCATTTGCAAAACCTGATTCTACGGCACTGGAAATTGGTGATGAGCCCCTGATGCTATATCGTAAGTTCCCCTCAGTGGCGGTGGCGGTAGGCGAGGAAAGACTGCTGGCTATACCTGAGTTATTACACGACTTTCCAGCTACTGAGGTTATACTACTTGATGATGCTTTTCAGCATCGTGCTATTCAAGCTGGGCTCACTATTTTATTGACCGAACAGTCCAATTTATTTTCTCGAGACTTTTATCTTCCTACAGGGGATTTACGTGATTTAAAAAGCCGGTATAAAGAAGCTGATATCATAATAGTTACTAAATGTAATCCTGAATTAACCCTGGAGCAACGTAATCAAATTATTGACGAGTTAAAGCCCTTGCCTACACAAAAGGTTTATTTTACAAAACTCGTTTATGGAATCCCTTATCATCTTATTTCAAAGGATTCTTATCCGATTTCCCCCGAAAGTGAGGTATTGTTGGTAACGGGAATATCCAATCCAAGTCCTCTTAAGTTGTGGATCGAACACCAAACCGCTTATTACCGCCAAATGCAATTTAGGGATCATCATATTTTTACAACTGATGATCTTAAAGATATTCAGGATGAATTCAAAAAGCTTATGCCAGGTAAAGGGATTGTACTAACTACTGAAAAAGATGCTGTTCGTCTCGAAAAATTTGAAAAATTAATACAAAGCCTTCCCTTCTATGTTGTTCCAGTTCGTCATGAAATCATGTTTAATGAAAAGGAGAAATTTGAACGAGCGGTGACTGATTTTATTGAAAACTTTCAAAAGCAAAATTGAGGATGGGAAGAAAAAATTCTAAAAAGAAAAATCAAAAACGAGTTGTAAAGTCCAGTTCTTTTTTACTGAAAGGAAGGTTGGATGTTTCCCGTACAGGCATGGGTTATGTGATGGTGGATGGGATAGCTGATGATATTTTAATCAGGCCTGCTGATTTCAATGGGGCCGTTCATGGGGATCAGGTCTCTGTTGCAGTTCGTGAAAGAAAACCAGCTGGAAATCGCATGAAGGGGATTGTAAAATCTGTTTTGAAACGAAAGCGTGAGGAGTTCATCGGACAGATTCAATTAGGCAAGGGATTTGCTTTTTTAGTTGTCGAAACCGATAAGCCGATGCCGGATTTTTTTATCCATCATTCCGATTTACGGGGGGCTAACCATGGTGATCGAGTGCTAGCTCGTGTTATTGATTGGTCATCTGACCAAGATAAAAGACCTCAGGCTGCTGTACTTGAAGTTTTACCAATTGAACGAATCCATGATGCCGCTATGAAGGATATTTTGCTGGAGGCTGGGTTTCCCTTGCAATTTTCGGAGGAGGCTATTGAAGAGTCGTTACGTATCCCAACCACTATTACCGAGAAAGAAATAAAAACTCGTAGAGACCTGCGTGGAACCTGTACGTTCACAATTGATCCATTGGATGCTAAAGATTTTGACGATGCCTTATCTTTTCAATTACTTCCCTCGGGGCATTATGAGATTGGAATTCATATTGCAGACGTGAGTCATTATATTGAGGAAGGGGAAACCCTGGATCAAGAGTCCTACACACGAGGCACTTCTGTTTACTTACCGGACCGGGTAAATCCCATGTTACCGGAGAATATTTCGAATGTGCTTTGCTCTCTCCGTCCCTTAGAAGATAAACTTACATTTTCTGTTATTGTAGAGATAACGCCTAACGGTAAGATCCTTTCAAAGTGGATAGGTAAAACAATAATTCATTCTTGCCATCGGTTTACCTATGAGGAGGTGCAGGCTATTGTGGAGGAAAAGGAAGGCTTGTATGCAACTGAATTGCTGCAATTGCATGCTTTTGCGCAGCAAATGAGGGCTGAGCGAATTAAAAACGGCGCAATTAATTTTTCATCTCAAGAAGTTCGATTCAAATTGAATGACATTGGAGATCCAGTTGGAATTATGGTGAAGGAGAGTAAAGAGTCACATCAATTGATCGAAGAGTTTATGTTATTGGCCAATCGAATTGTAGCGGAAAAGATTGCTACAACTGAAGTAGATGGAAAACCAATCCCTTTCCCTTACCGAATCCATGATGATCCTGATGAGGATCGATTGATTCCCTTTATGGATTTTGCAAGAAAATTTGGTTATGATTTTGATCGCTCTAACGCTGCAGCAATTGCAGCATCTTTTAATCAATTGTTGGCCGCTATTAATGGAAAACCAGAGCAACACGTTTTGGAACAGTTAGGAATTCGAACGATGGCTAAAGCACGATATAGCACTGAAAATGTGGGGCATTACGGTTTAGGGTTTGAACATTACTGTCATTTTACTTCTCCCATACGTCGCTATCCTGATATTTTGGTTCATCGCGTTTTATTTGCTCTGTTACAGCATCAGCCAAGGATTGATAAAAAAATGGAGGAAAAGTGCAAACATACCAGCGACCGCGAAAGAGCTGCCATGGAATCGGAAAGAGCTGCTAACAAATACAAGCAAGTACAATACATGCAGAATTTCTTGGGTGAAGAATTCGAAGGAGTAATCAGCGGAGTTGCTCATTTTGGTTTTTGGGTAGAAACCATTGAGCATAAATGCGAGGGATTGGTTCATTTAAATTCTTTGAGTGATTATGACGATTTTAGGTTAATCGAAACTGATTATTGTTTAGTAGGGCTTCGAAGCGGCCGAAAGTTTAGAATGGGGGATAAGCTTTGGATTAAAGTTGTAGCCGCTAATCTCACTAAGCGACAATTAGATTTTGAATGGGTATTGGCCTCCGAAAAATCAAAGCGAACTGGCCAATAGCTGATGAAAATCTGCTAACTTTCCGCTATGCAATCGTTTGCTCAGTTAGCCGCCCAGTTTAATCAGTTTTTTGATCGTGAACATTTTCCCGAATCACCATCTAGTTTATATAATCCTAATCGATATTTCTTGCAATTAGGTGGTAAGCGTATTCGACCTGTTTTGTGCTTAATGGGAAATGAACTTTTTGAAGCCATTCATTCCTCTTCTTGGGATGCCGCTACTGCCATTGAATTATTTCACAATTTTTCACTTATTCATGATGATATTATGGATAAGGCTCCACTTCGCCGTGGTGTACAAACAGTTCACGAAAAATATGGCAATAATACGGCACTCTTAGCTGGAGATGTTATGATGATCAAAGCCTATGAGTATTTAAATAAAGTTCCTGCTTCTTCTCTTCCGTCTATTCTTGCATTATTCAATAAAACGGCTATCGAGGTGTGTGAAGGTCAGCAACTTGACATGGATTTTGAAAATCAGCCGCATGTTTCATTGAAGGACTATCTTAATATGATAGAAAAGAAGACATCAGTGTTGTTGGCTGCTTCTTTAATGATTGGAGCCATTCTGGGGGGGGCGGGAGAGCGTAATCAGCAGCTATTGTACTCCTTTGGATTAAAATTAGGCTTAGCCTTTCAAGTGCAAGATGATTATCTGGATGCCTTCGGAGATCCTGTAAAATTTGGAAAGCAAGTGGGAGGGGATATTCTGGCCGATAAAAAAACATTTCTATTAATTCATGCATTAGATACTGCTGATGCAAGTACTCGTGAGCGCTTACTAAATTGGCAAGGTCGCCAGGGTGAATTTAAAGTGAAAGAAATTCTGTCTATTTATCAAGACTGTCATGTTGATCAATGGGCATTAGAGCTAAAACAGCAGTTTCTTGAACAAGCCTTAACTGACCTTGATCAAATTGCTGTTGTTTCCTCAAGAAAGCTTCCCTTGCAAGAGCTTGCTGATTATTTAATTCAACGCCAGGTATAACCCAATAAGCTAAACTGTATGTCCGGACTTTTCAGAAAAAAACCCCTTTCCCAATTACAGCAAGAACACATAGGAGCTGAATCCGGTGTCGGATTGAGAAAAGAGCTTGGTGTTCGTGATCTTACATTTATGGGGATTGCTGCCGTAATTGGCGCTGGCATTTTTTCAACCATCGGCCAAGCTGCATATCAAGGCGGACCTGGTATTTCACTATTGTTTGTAATAACAGCAATAACTTGTGGATTTTCAGCTTTATGTTATGCTGAATTTGCAAGCAGAGTTCCGTTGGCTGGAAGCGCCTACACTTACTCTTATGTGGTCTTTGGGGAGCTGGTTGCATGGATCATAGGATGGGCGCTTATTCTAGAATATGCGATTGGTAATATCGTTGTCGCTATTTCATGGAGTGGATACTTCAATAATTTATTAGTTCACCTGTTACACATTGAACTTCCGTCTTGGATGCTAGTAGACCCTGTTACCGCATCTTCTGCCTATGAGCAAGCCCTAGTTGCATTATCAAATCCCAGCACACTTTCTGCTACACAATTGGATACTTTTCGCTTTGCAAAGGAAGCTTATGAATCAGCACCTAGAATTGGACATACTCATTTCTTTTTCAATTTACCTGCCTTTATCATTGTTGCGCTAGTCACTTACCTGGCTTATATTGGAATAAAAGAGAGCAAAAGAGGCACTAATATCATGGTATTATTCAAAGTAGGTGTAATTCTATTTGTTATTGGTGCGGGTGCTTTTTATGTGGATACCAATAACTGGACTCCCTTTATGCCAAACGGAATTACTGGTGTTCTTAAAGGGGTCTCCGCTGTATTCTATGCCTACATAGGATTTGATGCAATTTCCACGATGGCTGAAGAATGTAAAAATCCACAAAAAGATATGCCCCGTGGCATGATTAATTCACTTCTGATTTGTACGGGTTTATATATTGCAATAGCACTTGTTTTAACGGGTATGGAGCATTACACTCTTTTTGAAGGGGTAACTGACCCCCTCGCTTTTGTCTTTGAGAAAAGGGCACCTTGGATAGAAAAAATTGTATCAGTCAGTGCAGTAGTGGCAACAACATCCGTACTAATTGTTTTTCAAATAGGGCAGCCCAGAATATGGATGAGTATGAGCAGAGACGGTTTACTTCCTACAAAATTTCAATCGATAAATAAGTACCAGACGCCAGGATTTGCTACGATTATAACTGGGTTGATTGTTGGGTTAGGAGCCTTATTTCTGCAGGGAGGGCTTGTGACAGATCTTACTAGCATTGGTACTTTGTTCGCATTCGTATTGGTTTCCGGAGGAGTACTTTTACTTCCCCGTATTGATAAAAAACCGGGACAATTTAAATTACCAGATTGGAGTGGACGTTATTGGATTCCCGTGCTTTTGCTAATTTTTGTATATATCAATACGGGTCGTATTGAAGCGGCTTTTCAATCCATACAATCAGGCTCATCTGAAGGATTATTATTGCTTCTATTTTTTTTAATTAGTTTACTCATTGCCATTTTTACTGCAATCAAAAATCTCGCATTCATTCCTGTCATGGGCGTTTTGTCTTGCCTTTATCTTTTGGTGGAGATCCCACTTAGTAGCTGGAAATGGTTTTTTGTTTGGATGGCTGTTGGGTTGCTGATTTATTTTTCCTATGGCCAAAAAAATAGCAAACTTAAGGCTGATTAATTTCGAATAAATTTTAGTTTTTTACCTCTTGATTTACCTTGTCCGGGTAAACAGTTTTGTAGTCAACGAAATAATTTGTTTTGACTACAAAAATTTATTTACATCTGTTTTTACTATGCATCTTTCTGTGGGCTGGTTGTTTTTATAAAGGGTTACAGGCTGGTGCGCAGGGGAATTCTTGTTTTATGATCTCTGCTATGGGTGCATCAAATTCGAGCGTTCGAATGCTTTCCTATCCCATTATTGTCAATTTTTCAACTAACTGCTTGCTGGTTGATTCAGGTGTGCCACTATGGGATATCCCAGTTAATAGCGGGAATTATATATATCCATGCTTATCCAGGCGATCGCTCGTATCAATTGATTTGCGAATATTCCCTAATCCAACTCGAGGTTCAGTTATTGTTCAAGGTTTACTTTTTGAAGATTTAGACCAGTCCGCTCATGTTTTAGTTTATAACAAGTTGGGCCAGTTAACTTTTTCAACCCCAATTCAGCTAATTGACCTACAGCAGGGGTTGAGTATTGAACTGCATTCATTCCCATCCGGCGTCTATACGGTTGTTGTTGTAGGAGAATTAATCAGGGGTACAGGTAAGATTATAAAAACAAATAATTGATGTTTAAAAACGTACGTGGCATATTTCTGATTATTTTATGGAGTACACTTAACGCTGTCAATTCTTTACAAGCGCAAACTGTTTTGCCAGGTATCCCTTTTCAGATGCAAGCGCGTGACCGGTTCAATCAATCGGTTCGTCAACAAACAATTCATGTTTTATCAGAAATATTTTTCAGCCGCGATACGCAACTACTTTATGCTGAAGAACAAATTTTGATTACGGATGAACAAGGCGTTTTTCAATTTACGCTAGGTAAAGGGGATTATGCGGGTGGGATTTTTAATTCTTTGTATAAAATTCCTTGGGAAAAATTGGATTTTCGTATTCGATTTCAAATCGCAGTTCCTCCTCAACCTCCCATAACGGCTTGGAACTATCAGCAAAATTGGGTCGATTTAGGTACAGTTCCTGTTGGAATTGTTCCTTATGCATTATATGCACTTCAAACCGATGGATCTCCCACCATTAAATCGAAGGGGCGAAGTGGTTTTTTACGTGCGGCTGACTCCGCGATAATCAAGTTGGATATTCCGTTAGAAATTGATGATGGTATTGCTGTCACTTTAGAAGCAGATCGATTACCGCTTTCCTCACCTAGTTATTTCATCTACAGAGATTTATTTCGCAATCAACTACTTATATTTTTCACCGCTCCTTACACAGGTTTTATTACCTGGTTAATTATCAATTAAACCAAATCAAATATCAAAATTTATTTTATGAAAAAAATCAGTTGTCTTTTTTTTGTCATTGTTTGCTTTTTCTTACATGTAATTGCAGTGCATGCACAAATACGGCCTTCAATTCAGAAAGAACTTAGGTTAATAAATCCTACACAATCGGGAACGGGGTATGTGGGATTAAGGGCCACTGAGGGAACTACTACTTATGCGTTGTCATTGCCTTCGTTATTGCCATCAGCAAATAGTTTTTTAAAAGTTGCTACTGTAACAGGAACTAATGCAAGTTTAGAGTGGCAATCCATTCAAACTGCAGTGACAGACCTTGCATGGTCATTGGAGGGCAATGCCATCACATCTGCTGGAACTGCTTCCGGCCAACAATTTTTGGGATCTACAACCGCTCAACCTTTGGTGATTGCCACCACACATACCACTGCTCAGCCTATCAAGCTATTAACAGGTAGTACGGAACGAATGCGTATTAACGCAGATGGTAAAATTGGGATCGGTAGTGCTTTGAATGCAACTACAACCATGGATGTTGGAGGATCTTTTCGAGCAAGCGGTGCCACAAATTTTGGGAGTACTGTAGATGTAGCGGGAGCAACCTTACTCAGCGGGACACTTGGTGTTTCGGGGGATGTCACCCTTACTTCGCTAGGGGGTTCTGTTTCAACCACCATCCAATCAGGTTATGATCGACTTTTAATTGCCAATAATAGTGGAATAGTTCGTCAGGCCAGTTTGGATGCTGTTCTTACACACAATGGGTATCATTTAACCAAAGCAAGAGGATTTTCTACTTACACTACTGCAACTGAGTCTGTCGAGATTACACCAACTAATGGACAAGGAAATCCAATTGTTATAGATGCTAACGATGCAATTTCTTTAACGTTGGAAGGATCTTCCAATGACATGGCAATTCCATCCTATTATATTTCACGTAATACCACAACAGGAAAGTTTATGATTTATTTTTCTTCCCCTTTCGCGGGTTCAGTCAACTGGTCGATTCTTGAATAAATTTTGAATTGAATTATGCACCGAATTCAATATAAATTTCTTTGTTTTCTTTTGCTGATTCATTCGGCGGGTTCTTCACAAATCCGCCCTACGTTTCAACGGGAGCTTCGGTTGCAATCTGCTACGGGATTGCAGTATGTGAGTTTAGCGGCTAAGCAGATTACGGGTTCTTCTTACACCATTTCGCTACCTGCTGAATTGGGGAATGCAGGACAAACCTTAACCGTTAGTAGTCGTGAAAACAACAGCAACCAACTTAGCTGGAATACGGTACTTACACCTCAAAGCGGATGGTCATTGACGGGAAACCTAACCAATGATTCCTATGATGGAAATTTAGGTAGTCGATTAGGAACGCTATCCAATCAAGATTTAGTACTGGTAACGAATGGCCTAGAAAGGGCCCGTATTACAAAAACTGGTATGTTGGGTATTGCTAATAATAATCCAATAAGCTCCTTAGATGTGACGGGTAATGCTGATGTCAGTGGTGTGATGGCAATTGGGGAGCAGGTGAGCCCAGGGTCAATGGTAGCTGATGGATTTAGTTTTTCTCCGGGTATAGCAGTGCAACGTACACTTACTACTGCTACATCTTCTACACCAAGAACTATAGCCGTTTTAGGTCAAGTAATCGGAACGGGCAAATTTGATAATCGTATTATGGGAGGGGCCTTCTATGCAGCTTCTGATGCATCGAATACTCAACCGTTGGGGCAAATTCGCTCTTTGCAAGGATGGACAACGCATAATGGTGCGGGAACATTAAGTGTAGCATGGGGCGCCTATCATGTAACAACGAATAAAAATTTGGGTACTATTTCAAATGCCTATGGTGCTGTAAGTGGAGTGGAAAATGCATCTTCAGGTATTATCAATAAACTTCATGCGCATTCTATTGAAGCATGGAACAATCGGGGAGGAAGGGTAGATACACTTTTTGGTTTGACTGTTAGCGTATACAATAATAATACAGCCTCTTCAATTGGGGCCGTGTATGGGATTTCAATAGGTAAGGGCTTAATTTCTGTCACGAATGGAACTCATTTTTGGCGTAATACTGGAACTATTGATTACTCGTATGGTTTGTATTTGGATGAAAGTATTGATGTGGGGATCAATCGATTTGCCATTTTTTCAAGGTCAAAGTCGGCAAGTCGTCTAGCCGGTAATTTAGAATTAGCTAATATCGACAATAATGCTGTTGAATTGAGGTGGTTGGAGCCAAGTGGAGCAGGAAATAATTTTACTAGTTTCAAAGCTCAGGTTCAAACCACTGATATTGTTTTACAACTCCCTGCAACTGCGCCACAAATTAATCAGGTACTTACTGCCGGACCATCAGTTGCCAATCAATTAGAATGGAAAACCATTCAATTTGTTGCTACCCCCATGACTACGTTCGAGAGAGACGCTATCAATAATCCAGCACTAGGTATGGTAATCTTAAATACTGACACCCAGAAACATCAAGGGTATAACGGAAGAGGGTGGTATGACTTTTATTAATCTTCATTTATGAAATATATATTAATCTGTTTATTGATTTTTAGTATTGTTGGCTTTCGATCTGAACGTTTTTATCATTTCAGTTTAAAAGAGACCCAGGCTCAATTCCACTGGCAGAACTTGGAAAACATTAAATATGCGCTCGATAATAGCACAATGCCTCATCAACAGGTAAAACAAATCATTAGTGCCATTGATACATTACAACGTGATTTGCAGCGTGGACTACGCATTGACACGATAGCTCCTGGACAGCCCAATTAAATTGGTTGTATCTTTACACAGCTACAGGCCAGGTCTTCGACTCTGCGAAGAGTAGGAAAGTCCGGACAGCATAGTGCAGTGCACCGGTGAATAGCCGGGCGCCAGTTTACTGGCGACAGCAAGTGCCACAGAAAATAACTGCCTTTAGAAATAAAGGTGAGGATGAAAACGTGGGGTAAGAGCCCACGGCCCCTGGTGGTAACATCTAGGGCGGGTAAACCTTGCACGCTGAAATGCCACGTATAGTAACCATTGAAGGCGGCACGTCTGAATGCTGAAAAGCTTGGTTACAGGGTAGGCAGCTTGACCGTTGAGGTAACTCATCAGGCAGATAAATGAAGGCCCATGACAGAATCCGGCTTATAGGCCTGTAGTTTTTAATTTCTTTTATGAAATACCAGGTTGGTGATAAAGTAGTGTTGCTGCATTCCAAGGAGGAAGGAATTATACTAGAAATCCTGGATCACCAAATGGCTAGAGTATTAGTTGATGGTGTTGATTTTCCAGTTTACCTGGACCAGCTTGATTTTCCATACTACTATCAGTTTTCCAAAAAGCACCAGCATAACCGACCAATACCTGCTGCCCCTAACTTACCATTATCCGAAATCCCCAAAGAAAAATATACTGGAACCAAGGCTGTTTTGGACAGAGGGTTACAATTGGTTTTTTTCCCCATCCTTCATCCTGATGAAGCAGATTTTTTAGTGGATCGATTTAAGGTCTATCTCTCAAATGGCTTGCGCTATTCTTTTTCGTTTTCATATTGCTATCGGAAAAAAGGGCAAGAACATTGGAGTCAATCGGGTCTGAGTCAGTCTGATACTGACTTTTATTTACATGATATTTTATTTGAGGACTTTAGTGATAATCCGATTTTTCAATTTACTTGTAAACCCTTGAACGGCCTCGAAAATTTAAAAGAGGAGTTTGCTACAATAATTCGTATTAAGCCTCGACAATTATTTGAACAATTAGAAAAAGTTCGTCTCCAAAAGTTGGCTAGTTTCAGTTTAATGATTTTTGAAAATTTTCCGCTAAAAGATGAGTCCACTGTGTTGCCGGAGATTCAATTAAAATCTGCGGTGTCTACTTCCTCTATTTTATCCAAAAGCCAAAAAGATTTCGAAGATTCATTTTCGCATATTATTGATTTACATATTGAGAATTTAATCCCTGACTGGAAGGGGTTATCAAATTTTGAGATCCTGAAAATTCAGCTAGATTATTTTGATCAGGTTGTAGAACGAACATTGAGAAATCAACAACCTATCTTGATTGTTATTCATGGAGTTGGAGAAGGCAAATTAAAAAATGAAATTCACCACTTACTAAAACAAATGAAGGAGGTTCGTCTATTCGAGAATCGTTCAGACCCCCGATTCGGGCAAGGTGCTACCACGATCTATTTTCAATATTAACTACTACTTTTGCGGTATGACAATCGAGAAATTACAGGATATGCGGTCCCGCGTAACCGGGATAAGGAGGTTTCTTTGACGTCGAGAACCGACTTCAAAAAATTGCACAAGACAAACAACTTTCTTTAAGTCCGGGATTTTGGGACGACAATAAGCGTGCCACCGAGATAATGAAAAATATTAAGCTCAATGAATATTGGGTTGGTATTTATTCTATCGCAGAACAATCTGTTGAAGATTTCGCGGTGCTTTTTGAATTTTGGAAGGCAGGAGACGCCACGGAATCAGAAACCCAAGAGGCCTATGAAAAAGCACAATCCTTATTAGACGATGCAGAGTTCAAGGCAACCTTGAATGAGCCGGAGGATGAACTCCCGGCCGTTTTACAGATCAACTCGGGAGCGGGTGGTACCGAAAGTCAAGATTGGGCAGAAATGTTAGCCAGGATGTACCGGATGTATGGGGAAAAGCAAGGCTGGAAAGTTACTGAGCTAGATTGGGTTTGGGGAGATGGTGCTGGAATTAAAACCTGCACGCTGCAATTTGAGGGACCTTTCGCTTATGGTTTTTTGAAAGCTGAAAGTGGGGTGCATCGATTGGTTCGTATTTCTCCTTTTGATAGTAATGCAAGACGTCATACATCCTTTTCATCTGTATTTGTTTATCCACTTGTGGATGACACAATCAATATTGAAATAAGGGATGCAGATGTGAAAATGGAGACGGCTCGTAGTGGAGGTGCTGGAGGTCAAAATGTAAATAAAGTTGAAACAAAAGTGATGTTGACCCATATTCCTTCCGGTATTGTGGTCGTATGTCAAACCGAAAGGTCTCAGTTGGGAAATCGTGAGAAAGCAATGACCATGTTAAAAAGCCGTTTGTACGAGGAGGAATTAAGAAAGCGTAATGAATTAAGAGATGCTGTTAACAGTACCAAAAAGAAAATAGAGTGGGGAAGTCAGATTCGTAGTTATGTTTTTCATCCCTACAAAATGATTAAGGATCATCGGACCGATTTTGAGGTTGGAAATGTGCAGCCCGTAATGGATGGTGATTTGGATGGCTTTATTAAAGCCTACTTGATGAGTGAAAAAGACAACAAGCAGTCTTAACTTTTGTACCTTTATTACAATCACGATAAACAAGTTTTATGCCATTTGGAACTTTTACTTATCCTTTGCCTGTCAACGAACCTGTATTGAATTATGCGCCAGGATCTCCAGAAAGGATCCGCTTAAAGGCCGCGCTAAAAGAACTAAAATCACAAGTGGCCGATATTCCCCAGTATATTGGTTCCAAAGAGGTTCGTACTGGCCAGAAAATTGCTATACACCCTCCTCATGAAAAAAGACATTTACTAGGGTATTTTCATAAAGGAGAATCAAAACATGTTCAGCAGGCTATTGATGCTGCATTAGCGGTCAGGAATGAATGGGCAAATTTATCCTGGGAGAGTCGAGCTCACATTTTTTTAAAAGCAGCTGATTTATTAGCTACCAAATACCGTCCTTATATCAATGCTTCTACTATGCTTGGGCAGAGCAAGAATGCCTTTCAGGCTGAAATTGATGCTGCCTGTGAATTGATCGATTTTTTACGTTTCAATGTTCATTACCTCAGTGAGATATACAAACAACAACCCATCAGTAGTCCAGGGATTCACAACCGAATGGAATACCGACCGTTGGAAGGATTTGTATTAGCAATCACTCCTTTTAATTTTACGGCCATTGGTGGAAATCTCCCAGCGTCAGCTGCTTTATGTGGGAATGTTGTGGTATGGAAATGCGCTTACACGCAAATTTATTCTGCACAATTAACCCTCCGTATCTTAAAAGAGGCCGGTTTACCAGATGGCGTGATCAATTTGATTTATGTCGATGGTCCTTCTGTTGGCGATGTATGTTTCTCTCACAAAGATTTTGCCGGGGTACATTTCACTGGCTCAACACAGGTATTCAATGCTATGTGGGAAACCATCGGAAAAAATATCGGGAGATATCGATCTTATCCGCGGATTGTTGGAGAAACCGGTGGCAAGGATTTTGTTTTGGCACATAAGAGCGCAGATCCAGATGTCGTAGTTACAGCTTTACTAAGAGGAGCCTTTGAATTTCAAGGGCAAAAGTGTTCAGCAGCTTCAAGAGCGTACATTCCTTCAAATATTGCTGAGGAGGTAAAGAAGAAATTAGTTGCAGGCGTACGTCAATTCAAGATGGGAACTGTTGAAGATTTTTCCAATTTCATCAACGCGGTGATTGATGGAAAGAGTTACAACAACATTAAGCAGTACATTGATAAAGCAAAGAAGGATCCTAAGTGTCAGATTCTGGTTGGTGGAAAATGCGATGATAAAGAGGGGTATTTTGTACAACCTACCGTTATTGAAACGAAGAATCCAACGTCTACTACCATGTGTGAGGAGATCTTTGGCCCTGTACTTACCTTGTATGTATACCCGGCTTCTAATTTTGACAAAGCGCTTGAGCTAGTCGATTCTACTTCGCCTTACGCACTAACTGGTTCTATCATTGCACAGGATCGTAAGGCCATTGAGCATGCTACCGTTAAACTTAGACACGCTGCAGGTAACTTTTATATTAATGATAAACCAACAGGAGCAGTAGTTGGACAACAGCCTTTCGGAGGTGGTCGGGCATCGGGTACAAACGATAAAGCGGGGTCACAATTAAATCTCTATCGTTGGCTAAGTGCTCGAACTATTAAGGAAACTTTTAATCCGCCCATAGATTTCCGTTACCCATTTTTACAAGAAAAGTAAATTATATCAGACGTGCAGATTATACTAAATACTAAAGAGGTGTATGCAAAGCTGGATCAACTAGCTGCTGCCATTGCTGCTGCACATCCTGATTTTTCCTCTACTGTTATCGTAGGCATTCAACAGGGTGGGGCTATCGTGTCTCAGTTCTTGTATGACCGCTTATTAAAAAAAGAGACAAATGCTAGTTTATTAAAGCATGGAAAGCTTGACATTACTTTTTATCGTGATGACGTCAGGAATAAAATTCTAGCGCCAGATACCATGCATCTCCCTTTTTCCATTGAAGGGAAAACTGTGATTTTGGTTGACGATGTACTATTTACCGGTAGAACAATCAAAGCGGCACTTGATGCTTTATTTGATTATGGAAGACCGGAACGAGTGAAATTATGTGTGTTGGTTGATCGAAAAGAACATCGTCAATTTCCCATTCAACCTGACTATACTGGAATTTCCATTCCTTCAAATCAAACTGATAAATTAAAACTACTGAGTACACAGAACAATGAGCCTCAAGTAGTTCTACTAAATCAATAATTTCCCTTAATTTTGCTTTTTAATGCAACTATCCACCAAACATCTGCTGGGCATTAAAAATCTAACGCAGGAAGACATTTCCCTCATTTTATCTACGGCGCAACAGTTTAAAGAAGTTTTACAGCGACCTGTAAAGAAAGTTCCTTCATTAAGGGAAGTCACGATTGTAAATCTTTTTTACGAAAACTCTACTCGAACTCGTATTTCATTCGAGTTAGCTGAAAAAAGATTAAGCGCAGACGTTATCAATTTTACGGCATCAGCCTCCTCGGCTGCTAAAGGAGAGACTTTATTAGATACTGTCAATAACATTCTCTCCATGAAAGTGGATATGGTTGTGATGCGTCACAGTGCTAGTGGAGCTCCTCATTTTTTAGCTGATCATATTCCTGCTGCAATTATCAATGCAGGAGATGGAATTAATGAACATCCTACTCAGGCATTACTCGATGCTTTTTCTATTCAAGAAAAAACAGGAACATTAGCGGGAAGAAAAGTAGCATTGATTGGAGATATCATGCATAGCCGTGTTGCACAAAGCAATATTTATTTATTAAAGAAAATGGGTGCTTCTGTGGTTGTTTGCGGACCGCCCACTTTAATCCCCAAGCACATCGCAGCAGCGCTGGGGGTGGAGGTAAGTTATAATCTTCGGGAGACCTTAGCTTGGTGTGATGTTGCCAATGTGTTACGTATTCAATTGGAAAGGCAAAATCAGGTTTTGTTCTCCTCTTTAAGGGAATACAACTTAGCCTATGGAATTGATAAAGATTTGTTGGATAGCTTAAATAAGGAAATCGTTATTATGCATCCTGGTCCTATTAATCGAGGTGTAGAATTGAACAGTGATGTGGCAGATAGTAAACAGTCCATCATTTTACAACAAGTTGAAAATGGTGTAGCTGTTCGAATGGCTGTGCTATATTTGTTATCTGGTCGGTCTGTTGCCGAATAAATAGATTCCCATGAATCGTATATGCCTCTTTCCTGGAACTTTTGATCCGCTTACGCTAGGACATGTGGATATCATCAATAGGGCTTTGCCTCTTTTTGATAGAATTATAGTTGGAATAGGTTTGAATGCGGCAAAAGGGCCTATGTTTACTCCAGAACAACGTTTGCAGTGGATCCAAGAGATTTATAAAGACGAGCCAAGAGTTCAGGGGGCTATTTACGATGGCTTGACTGTTGAGTATTGTAAAAAAATTGGTTCGAAATTTATATTACGGGGCATTCGCTATGTGAGTGATTTTGAGTATGAAAAAACGATTGCTGATGCAAATCGTACGCTGGACCGTACTATTGAAACTATTTTTTTGACAGGCGAACCCAAGTATACTTCTGTGGCCTCCACCATTGTTAGAGACATTATCAGAAATGGGGGAGATGCTTCTCCTTTTTTACCAGATGTGATTTCTAGGTCGATTCCAACTGTTTAAAACCTGCTGGATAGTTGTATACGTTTCTGAGAGGTATTCTTCCAAATTTTCTGGAGAAACCCATTCGATCTTTTCAATGTCTTCTTCCAATTGAGGCGTAAGGGTTGAATTATCAACTGTGCTAGCTTTCATTTCGAACCAATGTGTCTCTTTTTGCATGTTCATGCCATTTTCCTCATAGCTGTGTGTAGTTACTATAATTAAATTTCCTATTGTTAAATTACGAATCCCTGTCTCCTCCATTACTTCTCTAATGGCACAGGCTTTGATGTCTTCCCCGGGGTCTAGTTTACCTTTTGGGAGATCCCATTTTTTTCGTCTGTAAATGAAAAGAACTTGATTATTTTCATTTACAACCACTCCGCCACCCGCTATTATTTTCTTTTCCATCTTCGATTATTTTATGCCTTTAGCCAGGCATTTTCATACTTTTGGTTTATGCGTGATGCCACTCTAATAGCTGAAAAACTTTTACAAGTTAAAGCAGTTCAATTAAACCCAGCCAATCCCTACACTTGGGCTAGCGGATGGAAAAGTCCTATTTATTGTGATAATCGTAAGGTGCTTTCTTTTCCCTATGTCCGAGATTATATAAAGTCAGAGCTCTGTAATGTGATTTTTGAACAATATGAGGCCGCGACATTGTTAGCGGGTGTAGCCACCGCAGGTATTCCTTGGGGTGCGATGGCGGCAGATCAGCTCAAACTTCCGTTCATTTATGTTCGTCCAAAACCCAAGGAACATGGTTTAGGGAATCAGATTGAAGGCGATTATCAAGCAGGGCAGAAAGTAGTAGTGATTGAGGATTTAGTTTCCACTGGAAAAAGTAGCTTACAAGCTGTCGATGCTTTGTTGGATAGAGGCCTCGATATTATTGGAATGGTCTCTATATTTAACTATGGATTCCCAATTGCCAGTGAACAGTTTACAAAAAGAGGATTAAGCTATACTTCTTTAACTGATTATCCAACCCTGATAGCATTAGCGGCCACAGCAGGTATCATAGATAGTGCTCAAGTTACATTACTTGAAAAATGGAGAGAAAGCCCCTCAACTTGGACTCCCTAAAATAGGATCTATGCGTATATTTTTTGTTTTACTAGTTGTTTTTTGCTCAAACGCTGGCATAGCCCAGGTAAAGCCGATTATGACCACTACTATAAAAATTCCTCAGGCACAGTGTTTGCAATGTAAAAGTCGCTTGGAATACCAGGTTAAACGATTAGATGGCGTCCTTGAGATTTTAGTAAATTATCGAAAAGGGGAGGCGCGTGTTAAGTTTCTAACTGACCGGACGGACATTGAACAGATTAAAACTATGATATCAAATACAGGTTATGATGCCGATGATGTTATCGCAAATCCTGACGCCTATAATCGACTCCCATTATCTTGCAAAAAGCAGTCTGATAAGGGAGGTCATACTAAATGATAATCAATATAATAGCAGGTTGTATTGAATATTTAAATTAATATTTTATCCATCTTTTTGCGGCTTAAACCTTCTCATTTTAGACCAATCTAACACAAGAAATTGTTTTTCAAAACGTTAAATATGACACTTCTACTCAAAATCCGTAAAATCCCTTACCAAAAGTGATAGACGGCATTCTGGTAGTGAGTAACTTAGCGAGCTTTATAACTAACCTGTCGAATGAATCGTTTTAATAAATATTCTCTTCCCTTTCTTATTGCTTTTTTCGCATTTTCAGCGATACGCGCCCAAGATTTCTCAAACAAAGGCAAAGAGTTTTGGATTCCCTATTCCTACCACGTAGGAATGAGTGGCGGGGTAGGTAGTAATGTAGCTATGACGCTTTATATTACCTCGGATGTAACTACAACGTATACGGTAGAAATTTTTGGGGGTGCAACTTTGCAAGCTGGGACCATTAATGCAGGACAGGTTGTAACCTGTGTAGTACCTAACACCAATTTCATAAATACAGCTGGAATTTTCAATAACAAAACTGTTCGCGTTTTGGCAGAGAAGCCAGTGGTGGTATATTCTTACATTACTCAAAGTGCTGTAAGTGGTGCCACTGTTTGTTTACCTACTAACGTATTGGGTAACGAGTATTATTCCATGAATTATACGCAGGTGTCCAATTCTGCAAATGCCAATTCATATTTTACGATTATTGCAGTTGAAGATAATACTACTATTGAAATAACTCCGGCTGCGGCCACTACAAATGGTTGGACTGCGGGTAGTGTGAATACCATTACGCTTAATAAGGGACAGATTTACCAAGTGCTTGGTACCGTTAATAATACTCCCTCTGGTGGTTTGTACAATGGAGTTGATTTAACAGGATCAAAAATTCGTTCTGTTTCATCCGGTACTTCTTCCTGTAAGCGTATTGCGGTTTTTTCAGGAGCCGGTAAGATGAAAATTGGTACAGCTTGTTCCGGTGGAGCTAATAGTTCCGATAACTTATATCAGCAATTATACCCAGCAGGCTCTTGGGGGAGAGACTACCTCACTGTACCTAGCTATAACAGGCCAATCAACTTTTACAGGATCATGAAGAAAGATCCTGCCACCAACGTTTACCTAAACGGAACATTAATTCCTGCTGCTAGTTTTGTTAATAATAGGTACTATGAGTTCACCGGAAATGTACCAAACCGTATCACTGCGGATCAACCTGTTTCTGTTGCTCAGTATTTTACTACTGCAAATTGTTCATCCAATCCCAACCCATATGATCCGGATATGATTGTGTTAAATCCGGTTGAACAAAATATTTCTAAAGTAACACTAGTCAGCTCTAATCTGGTTGCTGCAAATCCTCAGCATCATATTCATGTTGTAATGCCTAACGGAGGCACTGGAATTTCTTCGTTTAGAATTGATAATAATCCTATTCCAGCTTCTTCCTGGGTAGTTCATCCGCAGAATCCTGCTTACTCATATGCCTACCTTGCAAATGTTACACAAGGTTATCATACTTTAAAATCTGATTCGGGTTTTAACGCTATGGCTTATGGATATGCGAATGCTGAATCTTACGGATATTCTGGAGGTGCCAACGTAAAGGATTTGTATCAGTACATCTCTCTGGAGACGCCAAATTCCTCCGTGAACTTTCCGGCCACCTGTGCTAATACTCCGTTTTATTTGTCGATGACATTTCCTTATCAGCCGACTACCATCAATTGGGTATTTGGCGCTGCATTAAATGCATTAGGTATTGCAGATGTCAGCTTGACTAATCCAACCCCAACTTCCACTGTTATTGTTAATGGAAGAACGCTTTATGTATATAGACTTCCAAATCAGTACACGGTAACCGCTTCCAATATTTACCCCATAAAAGTATTAGCTACCAACCCAACTCCAGATGGTTGTGGAGGCGAACAAGAAATTAATTTTGACCTGGAAGTGTTGAACCGACCTACAGCTGGTTTTACCTTTTCTGGTATTTGTGCTAATACAACCACTCAATTTACTGATGCCTCCAACACCGGTACAAGACCTATTAGCTCAGTAAACTGGACCTTTGGTACGTTAGGTAGTTCTACGCAGCTTAATCCTACTTACACTTTCCCAACTGCAGGTACCTATCCTGTTACCTATTTTTTGATCACTGACATTGGATGTAAATCGGATACAATAACGCAAAATGTTACTATTAATCCGCTTCCTTCTGCAACCATCACCGGAACTATCACAACCTGTATTAATTCCCCTCAACCCTCAATAACATTTACAGGTTCAGGCGCAACCGCCCCTTACACCTTTACTTATAATATCAATGGCGGCGCTACACAGACAATTTCTACAACAGGTACTTCTAATTCAGTCACGCTACAAGCGCCCACTAATGTGTTAGGTGTGTTTGCTTATAACCTCATTAATGTTGCTGAATCAAGTACTGGTTTATGCTCGCAAAATCAGACGGGTAATGCTACTGTAACCATCAATACTAATCCTACCGCAACAATAGGAGGCACCATTGCTGTTTGTAAAGATGCTGGGCCGCCTCAAATTACTTTTACTGGGGGTGATGGCACAGCACCCTATACTTTTACTTATAATATCAATGGTGGCGCTTCACAAACGGTGAGCACAGTAGCTCCTTCTAACCTCGTAACTGTTGATGTTCCAACAGGAACCGTCGGCACATTTACCTATAATTTAGTTGGGGTAGTGGATGTAAACAATACGGTTTGCAGTGGTAGTCCAACGGGAAGCGCATCTGTTACAGTAAATCCACTTCCTACTGCAACAATTGCTGGAACAGATACAGTTTGTCTCAATTCATCTCCGGCACCCGTTACGTTTACAGGAGCCAACGGAACAGCACCTTATACCTTTAATTACAAAATCAATGGAGGCGCCTTACAGTCGGTAACTACCTCAACAGGTAATTCAGTGGTGGTTAATGCGCCTACTTCAACCGTCGGTGTTTTTGTTTATGAACTGATAAGTGTTACGGATGCTAGTTCAACCACTTGTACACAAACTCAAAATGGTACGGCCACTATCACCGTCTTTCCAACGCCCTCTGCTACCATTAATGGAACCACAGCTGTTTGTGTCAATGCCATAGAACCGCAATTAACTTTTACCGGAGCAGATGGGGATGCTGCCTTTACTTTTACATATACCATAAACGGGGGAGCCACTCAAAGTATCACCACCACTTCGGGTAATAGTATCACTTTAGCAGCACCCACAACAACAGCTGGAACATATTCCTACTCTTTGCTTACCGTAACTGATGCAAACGGTGCCACCTGTACACAAAATGTATCAGGTACTGCTGTCATTACAGTTAACCCACTTCCGACAGCGACTATAACCGGAACAACTAGTGTTTGTTTAAATGCTACTGAACCGCAAATCACTTTTACAGGTGGGAATGCAACGGCACCTTATACTTTTTCATACACGATCAATGGAGGAGCAGTGCAGAATGTTACTACTACAACAGGTAATAGTGTAACGGTGAATGTACCAACTTCTGCGGCAGGCACATTTACCTATACACTTCTTAGTGTGACTGATGCCAGCAGCACTATTTGTTCGCAGCTACAAACAGGAGCTGCGGCTGTTACCGTTTGGCCTTTACCCACGGCTGCCTACACTACTAATAGTCCAGTTTGTCAGGAAGGCGTCATCACCTTTACAGATCAGTCAGTACCTAATGTGGGTACATTGACTTCTTGGCAATGGAATTTCAATGATCCCGTAAGTGGTGCCTTGAATACTTCAACGCAACAGAACCCATCACATTTTTTCTCTACCGCGGGTACATTCAATGTGACTTTAACCGTCACTACTTCCAATGGATGCGTGAGTACCAACACAATCCCTGGATTAGTGGTTCATCCAAAACCAAATGCCGGGTTTATAATTCCAGAAGTTTGTCTTAATGATACCTATGCACAGTTTACAGATACCAGCAGTATCGCTACTCCTTCTACTATCACAGCTTGGTTATGGAACTTTGGTGATGCCAATGCAACGCCACCCAATAATGCTAATACATCTACGCTGCAAAACCCTCCCCATAGTTACACAGCCGTGGGAAGTTATACCGTTTCTTTAATTGTTACAAGTAACCAGTCTTGTCTTGACACTATTGTACAACAATTAGTAGTAAATGGAAGTTTTCCTGTTGCAAATTTCAGTGTCAACCAGCCTGCAAACCTATGTGCAAATGATTCGGTTCGTATCACTGACGCCTCTACAGTTTTCCCTGGTGTGATTACCAAGGTTGAAATCTGGTGGGATAATATTGGAAGTCCAGCTACTGTATACACTGATAACAACCCTGTTTTTGGACGTATTTATAGTCACCGATATCCCAATTTCCAGAGTCCGTTAACCAGAACGTATCAGATTCGATATAGAGCTTATTCGGGTGGTGTTTGTATGAATGAGAAGTTGACCACCATTACGGTCAATGCTGCGCCAGCTGTGCAGTTTTCTACTGTTCCCAATATCTGTTTTGATGCACCTGCCTATCAAATTACGCAAGCCACCGAAACGGGAAGTGTACCAGGTACTTTTGCATTTACCGGGCCTGGAGTAAATACGGCTGGTTTATTCACTCCCTCGGTAGCCGGAGTAGGCATACACACGATTAAGTATGTGTATACGTCTGCAACAGGCAGCTGTAAGGATAGTGCTACGCAAACAATAAAGGTTTGGGAACGCGCCATTGCAGATTTCTCCGTTACTACTAGCCCCGTTTGTGAGAAACAGCCTGTAACTTTTACTGATAATTCTACTTCTACAGAAGGCACAATAACAGAATGGAGGTGGGATTTTGCAGACGGAACTCCAGTTCAAGCGAATACAACCAATGCGCCATTTACACATACTTTCAATACCTATGGCACATTCAATGTCAAATTGAATGTAGTTACTTCCAACGGATGTGTAAGTGCAGATAAAATCTTATCTGTAACCGTTAACCCATTAGCCAGACCTAATTTTAGTTTTCCTGCAATCAGTTGTTTGCCGAATGCATCTGTACAATTCACCAATTTATCGACTGTACCTAATGGAGCGCCAACTAGCTTAACCTATTTATGGGATTTTGGTGATCCAGGAAGTGGTACGGTGAATAATTCTACAATAACCGATCCAGCTCACGTTTATATCAATCTAGGTCCTTACAATATAAATTTAGAGGCAACAACTGCTGAAGGTTGTATACATGATACCACCATTGTATTAAATACCATTCATCCGCAACCTCAGGCTTCATTTACTACTGACTTTATTGATGTTTGTATTGGCAGTCCATTTTTGTTCACCAGTACAAGCAATGGAGCGGATGGCACTATCTCTCAGTATCATTGGAATATGGGTGATGCTTCGATTCGAACCCTAAGTAGCTTCTCATATACATATGCTGACACAGGCACTTATACCATAAGCCATTACATCATCAATAGCTTTGGTTGCAGTAGTAATGTTGCCACCAAAACAGTTTTTGTTAATGGGTATCCCGATGCAGATGCTGGACCTGATAAGCTTATGTTAGAAGGGGGGCAATGTCAAATCACTCCGCCAAATAATTATCCCATGCCTGTAACATTTGCATGGACTCCTCCCACGTACTTAGATGATCCTACACGTTTGGATCCCATTGCACGTCCTCCGGATGATATTACTTATTTGTTAACCGTTACTACCAATAAAGGATGCAGCGACACAAGTTCAATGTTTATTAAAGTACTTAAAGATCCACCTGTTCCTAATATTTTCTCTCCAAATGGCGACGGTATCCATGACACTTGGGTAATCCCTTATTTGAACAGTTATCCAGGATGTACAGTAGAGATCGTGAACCGATATGGGTATTTAATATTCCGTTCTTTGGGCTATCTAACACCCTGGGATGGTAAAGTAAATGGAAAAGATGTTCCTGTTGGTACATATTATTATGTGATTGATCCCAAGAATGGTAGAAAAAAGAAAGCAGGTTACGTTGACATTATAAGATAAAATGATAGCTAAACTAATCATAAGTTCATTTCTTGTTTTGACGCTATTGCGTATGGATGCGCAACAGCGTCCACATTATACCCAATACGTTATCAATCCTTTTATAATTAACCCTGCAATTGCAGGAATTGATAATTATGGTGATTTAAAGGTTTCGGCAAGGGATCAATGGGTGGGCTTGAAAGGTGCTCCTCGTACTACATACTTAACGCTACATGCCCCATTGGGTAAGAATGATTACCGTCTAAGTTCAACCTCTTTTGCAGTACCTGGTAATAATCCACGCGGAAAAGCATACTGGGAGAATTATACAGCCGCAGAACCGCATCATGGCGTTGGGTTAAGTGTTATTAACGACCGAACAGGAAGCTTCAATTTCTTATCTGCATCCGCTTCCTATGCGTATCATCTTGGACTAAATCCAACTACTAATATCTCTGCTGGATTATCAGCTGGGTTAACTACCATCCGGATTGATCGGACCAATCACGATTTCTCAGGCTTTGGAGACCCCTCTGATCCTGTTTTTGGTTCTGTTGTTACCGGCGAGTTGAGAAAAATAAGACCGCAAATGGCAGCAGGAATTTGGCTGTATGCACGTAGCTATTTTGTTGGATTCTCTGCACAGCAAATTATTCCGCAAACAGTCAGCTTTGTAAATAATGATCCTGCTATACTTGAGAAAAGTAAATTAATTCCTCATCTATTTTTAACTGCGGGATATCGCTTTATGCTAGGGGAAGACTTTAATGTGATTCCCTCTATCATGGCTAAGTATATCAAAGGAAGCAGCCGAAATGGTTTACAGCCTGAATTCAATGCTAAATTGCAATATCGGGATGTGTTATGGATAGGAGGGAGTTACCGCTACCGGGACAGCTATGCAGGAATGATGGGGTTGAATATGGGGAATCGAATTATGCTAAGCTATTCCTATGATCTTCCCATCAACGGCGATTTAATCAGAAATAATGGCGCCAATATTTTATCGCCTTTTCATAATGGAACCCACGAATTAGTCATTGGATTTCAGCTGGGCAATAAATACAGTGAAGCCTGTCCCCGTTGCTATTAATAGTTCCTATTGTTTAGTAATTTTTTTCTCAACTAGCTCCTGCAGTTTTATTAAGTCTTCTTGACTGCATTCAAATGTAGTGGACTGTATAGCTGTCATTGCTAACTGAGCGGGCGAGCCATTGAAAAGATACCCTATTAGTTTTTCAGTAAGCCCCTGTGACAGATTATTCTTATCCACGGTGGGCCAGTAACTATGCTTTCTGCCAATTTCTTTTCTATTAACTAATCCCTTGAATAGCATTAACTGCAATAGTTTAAGGGTGGTGGTGTACCCTGTTTTTTTGTATGATGAAAGAGCAGCATGAACTTCTGCTACGGTAGCTTCTCCCTTATCCCATAAAATGGAAAGGATTTCAAGTTCGCTTTCAGTTGGTTTTATGGATTTCAATGTGGTGGCCATACGCTGCATTCTGTTCCAAGCTACGACAACTTGGTAGCAAAAAAAAGCCCCACTGTAGAAACAGTAGGACTTTTGTAATGGTTATGATTAGCTTCTTAACAATTATCGTTTTTCTTTACTTCAATGAAGATATGTAAAGGATCGTATTGAAACAATTTTCCAGCGGGTTGAGATACCGGAGGAGGGGGCGGAGGTAGCTCCTTTTTTTCTTCCAATTGGGCCAACGTAGGAGCTATTACCAATGATACAATTGACATCAATTTAATTAAGATGTTCATGGATGGCCCAGATGTATCTTTAAAAGGGTCTCCAACAGTGTCACCTGTTACAGAAGCTTTATGTGGCTCTGATTTCTTGTAAAAGGTTTCTCCATTAATTTCTACTCCTTTTTCAAAAGATTTTTTAGCATTATCCCAGGCGCCTCCTGCATTGTTCTGAAACATACCCATTAATACACCACTTACTGTAGCACCCGCTAAAAAGCCTCCAAGGGCCTCAGGACCTAATAAGAATCCAACTAATAAAGGCGAAATAATGGTGATAGCTCCAGGAAGCATCATTTTCTTAATGGATGCTTCTGTAGAGATTGCCACACACTTATCGTATTCTGGCTTTCCTGTTCCTTCCATTATTCCAGGTATAGTTCTGAATTGTCTGCGCACTTCTTCAACCATACTCATGGCAGCTTCTCCAACAGCACGAATTGCTAAGGAAGAAAATAAAAGTGGAATCATACCTCCCACAAATAGGGAAGCTAATACATCAGCCTTGTAGATGTCAATATGTTGATTGTTGGGCATTGCTACACCAACAAATGCTGCAAATAATGCTAAAGCAGTAAGTGCTGCAGAGGCAATTGCAAACCCCTTACCAGTTGCAGCAGTGGTGTTACCCACGGCATCCAATACGTCAGTTTTTTCTCGAACTTCTTTTGGTAGCTCACTCATCTCTGCGATACCTCCAGCATTATCAGCAATAGGACCAAATGCATCAATCGCTAATTGCATAGCAGTAGTAGCCATCATGCCAGCTGCGGCTATAGCTACCCCATATAAACCGGCAAATAAGTAAGAACCATAGATACCTCCAGCCAAAACAAGTATTGGTAAAAATGTAGACTCCATACCAACTGCCAACCCACCAATTACATTGGTTGCATGACCAGTGGAGGACTGACGAATGATTGAAAGTACGGGGCGCTTTCCCATGGCGGTGTAATATTCAGTAATGATGCTCATTAAGGCTCCAACAAGCAAGCCAACACCAATAGCTCCCAACACACCCCATTTAGTGAATATAAAACCACGAAGCTCCATGGCTTCAGGAAGGACAAAGTACACAAGACCCGCAGAAGCAACTGCTGTAAGTACAATAGAGCCCCAATTACCCATGTTAAGGGCTTTCTGAACATTATCCGTGCTGATACCTGCTGCATCACTAACACGTACAAACCATGTCCCGATAATTGAGAAAATAATTCCAACCCCAGCAATGAGCATTGGAAGAACAATAGGGGAGTAACCGCCCAATATGTCAGTTCCAAAAACAACAACAGTCTGCTGACCCAAAACGATGGTAGCTAGAACAGTTGCAACATAAGAGCCAAACAAATCAGCACCCATTCCGGCAACGTCTCCAACATTATCGCCTACGTTATCAGCAATAGTGGCTGGATTTCTTGGATCATCTTCAGGAATACCTGCTTCCACTTTACCTACTAAATCTGCTCCAACATCCGCAGCTTTTGTATAAATGCCACCACCCACACGAGCAAATAAAGCGATAGATTCTGCTCCAAGTGAAAAACCCGTCAGGACTTCAATAGTGCGAATCATTTCATCTGAGCCAACGGCCGCATCTGCTGCAAATAATTGCTTTAAAATAATATATAAGCTACCTAGTCCAAGTACTGCTAAACCTGAAACACCCAAGCCCATCACAGCTCCACCAGTAAATGATACACGCAGTGCTTTACTTAAACTGGTTCTTGCAGCTTGAGCAGTACGTACATTGGCTTTAGTAGCCACTTTCATACCAATATATCCGGCAGTTGCACTAAAAACGGCACCTACGATAAAGGCAATTGAAATTGACCAATGAGAATGTGGATTTGTGCTGGCCATCAGGGCAAGAAGCATGGCTACAATGACCACAAAATAGCCAAGTATTTTCCACTCTGCCTTCAAAAAGGCCATTGCACCCTCAGCAATATAATTGCTGATTTCTTTCATACGATCGGTACCAGCATCTTGCTTAGACACCCAGTTAAACTTAATAAGGGTGTAAATCAGTCCGATTAGACCCGATAATGGCACCAAATAAATCAGTTTTTCCATACTAAAAATTTCTGCAGTTCGGTTTAATGTGTTCTGATTGAATTTAGGATGAAACAGACAAAAAGAGCCAGTTTCATCGGCCGGCAAAGATAGGCATCAGCTACGTAAAAATCAGCATTTTATCAAGGTAATTTCGGTTCTTTTGAGCTAGCATTTTTTAGCAACTAACTTACTATCAATTCCTTCCAAGCCAATCCCAACGAATCGATCAGATCGCCTGTGGTCATCCCATAATAAGTATGCATTTCAGCTGCAAGATCTCCAGCTTTTCCATGAAGGTATACTCCGATTATTGAGGCCTCAATAGAATTATACCCCTGTGCCAAAAGCCCAAGAATAACACCTGTTAGTACATCACCGGCACCGCCTTTTGCCATACCCGGATTACCTGATGTATTTATAAAATAAGGTTCAAATGGAGTGGCAACAAGCGTGTGTTGTCCTTTGAGAATGATGATAATATTTAGTTCTTTGGATTTTTTAATGGCTAATTCCATCCTATCAAAGTCATTATCGGTTTCTCCAAATAGTCTTATGAATTCTCCGATGTGTGGCGTAAAAATAGAAAGTGAAGGAACTTTTTTGAGCAAGTGTGTATGGTTGGAAAGTATTGTTAGGGCGTCAGCATCCATAACAATAGGTTTACTATAGGTGTTTAAAAGTTCTTCCAATAGTTCTACTTGCGTTGTTCCGACACCGATTCCGGGTCCAATTGCAATGGAATTAAAAGACAGAGGGTTTAATTTTTCTGTTATGGTCATGGCCTCGGGGACAGCAGTTTGTAGGATTGAATTTTCTGTTCTTGGTACAAAGCAAGAAAGTAATCCAAGTCCTGAACGAAGTGCTCCACGAGCAGCTAGCACACAAGCTCCCATTTTGCCAATATTTCCAGCAATCAGTAATGCATGACCGTAATTCCCTTTGTGCGAATACAGTTCACGAGCCTTTAAAAGGGGGGTTATTTTTTCATGGGTCAGCAACTCAAATCTTGCGCTATTCTCAAGTGAGTAATTGCGATGTAATCCAATGTCTAACAAATGGAGATGGCCAACGTATGTATTGTTCTCTTGTAAATAAAAAGAAAGTTTAGGGGTGAAGCCCAAGGTGTGAGTTGCCTTCACAATCGGAAATCCTTTTGATGAGCGATCACAAAAAAGTCCGCTGGGAATATCAATAGCTATTACAGGATTATTACTATGGTTTATTGCCCTTACGACTGCTGCGCTCAGCCCTTCTAATGGACGATTAATTCCTGATCCAAATAAAGCATCAACTACTATGCAATCGGGTCCGATTTCGTTAAGATGCGTCTCATCTTGAATGTATTGAATTTGAATAGTTGGGCAAGTATGAACCCTAGCCAAATTCTGTTGAAAATCTATTGTACCAGGGAATCCATATTCTAAAATGTGTAATTGTACCGTTTTGCCCGACTTTGCTAAAAGTCGAGCCAGCGCCAGGCCATCTCCGCCATTATTGCCTTTGCCGCAAAAAATAGAAAACTGATCGGCGCTATGATAATTTTCCACAATCCAATTATAACATTGCTGGGCAGCACGTTCCATTAATTGGAGTGAAGAAACTGGTTCTTTCAGAATGGTATATTGATCCCACTCCCTCACTTGAGATGCAGAAAATACTTTCACTAGCTAAAGTTCTGAATAAAAAAGTACAGAAAAACTATTCCTCGTCACGTTGCTGTTTTCCTCCATAGGGACCAAATAAAGAATAGGACTTACTGGCAGCTGTATATATCTGACGGTTGAACTTATTTCCCAGAATAATAACGGTAACCTGTTCATCGGTAAGCCTTGCAAAAGCTGCATTATTTCCATGCCAACGCCCAAAATGATAGATGATCTTTTTTTGATTGGGTAATAACTTTAATCGGAACCCTAAACCGTAATTATTTTGTCCAGGACGCTCAAAACTATAGGGTGTAAACGCAAGCTCTAATAGCGAATCGCTAACCAATTGTTTTGTATATAAGGCCTGATCCCATTTTAGTAAATCGCGTGGAGTGCTATAAATATTTTTATCGCCATAAGTTAAATCGAGATGGTCTAGCGGCCATGGTTTCGAAGAATTTACAAAAGAGGGTGTAGCCTTTACTGCATCTGCCGGTTCAAAAACAAATGTATTCTTCATGCCTAAAAAGGTAAAAATAGAACGGCGAAGAAATTCAGGATAAGAGTATCCTGAAGTTTTCTCAATCAACGTGGCTAACAGTAAATAATTTGTATTACAGTATTCAAAACGTGAATCGGGGCGTGCATGCGGTGCTGGTTTGTGTTGGATCATCCAATCGATGATATCCTTGTTTGTGTAGGCTAATTTCCCCTGCTTATCTGCCTCCATAAAATAAGTATAGTTAGGCAAACCACTGCGGTGTGTCAGTAACTGTTTGATAGTAACTCCGGGATATGGCCATTTTTCAAAAAATAGTTCAAGGGTGTCGTCTAAAGAGATTTTCTGTTGCTGTACCAATTGGAGAATCGCAATGGCTGTGAAAGTTTTACTTGTCGATGCGATATGTAAGGGGCTATCCTCTTGCAGCGGTTGTATTTTTTTAGGGTAGTCCGTAAAACCAGCGTAATGCTCAAAAAGCACATGACCGCCTTTTGCGACTAAAATTCCACCACTGAATATACCCTCATAGCGTAATAGTGATTCTTTGAAATAAGAGGCAACCCGATTACTCAACTGTTGTTTTTCAACCGGATTGATATTGAGTAGAGGAGGGGCAATGTAGGGTAGTGGATGCGCTACCGAGTTCTCCTTCCAAATACAGGAACTGAGCAAGCTGAGTGAAATAATCAGCACGATGCTTACACTGCCAAAAAAAGGGTTGTTTTTCAAACGGTTCAAAGGTAGGGACTCCTATTTTTTGTAGGTATATTTGTTTTATGCAGAAGGAATCTTTAACCAGCTATCCTAAAGAAAAAATTAAAATTTTATTTCTGGAGAACATTAGCGAAGCTGCTGTTCGAAATTTTAAGCAACAGGGATATGTGCAGACCGAACGTGTTAGTAAAGCCTTATCAGAACAACAATTAATCGAAGCGATACGAGATGTTCACATATTAGGAATTCGTTCTAAAACTCGTATTACAAAATCTGTACTTGAAGCAGCACAAAAACTACAAGCCATTGGTTGCTTTTGTATTGGAGTCAATCAGGTTGATTTAGCTGCTGCTACCAGCCGCGGCGTAGCTGTTTTCAATGCACCGTATTCAAATACCAGATCTGTGGCTGAGTTGGTGATTGGCGCATCAATTATGCTGATCAGAAGAATTCCAGAAAAAAACAAAGCAGCTCATGCCGGATTATGGTATAAGGATGCAAAAAACAGTTATGAACTAAGGGGGAAAACCTTAGGTATTATTGGATATGGAAATATTGGAAGTCAAGTAAGTGTCCTTGCTGAATCGCTAGGGATGCGTGTCATATATTATGATATTGAAAAAAAGCTACCGCTCGGCAATGCTATTGAAAAAAGAACTCTTCGGGATCTGGTAGGCCAGGCTGATATAGTCACCTTACATATACCTGCTACTCGACAAACAGAGCAATTAATAAATAAACAGCTCCTCAAGAGCTTTAAAAAAGGCGCCATTCTCATCAATTTTGCCCGGGGCGAAGTGGTTGACTTGATTGCTGTTGAAAAGGCTTTAAAAGATGAACAATTGGGAGGAGCTGCCATTGATGTTTTTCCGGAAGAGCCTGAAAAGAATGGCGACTACTTTAAAACTCCGCTCCAGGAATTACCTAATGTGTTGCTAACACCTCATATCGGCGGTAGCACCGAGGAGGCGCAACAGAATATTGGTGAGGATGTCAGCAACAAGCTTTTCAATTACCTGGAAAAAGGAATCAGCTTTGGATCCCATACTGTTCCTGCATTAGCATTACCGCCTCAGGAAGGCGCCCATAGAGTTTTACATATTCATCGAAATACCCCGGGTGTTTTATCTGCAATCAATACCGCCCTTTCAAGTAATAATATAAATATTGTTGGCCAATACTTGAAAACCAATGATTTAATTGGATATGTTGTTTTAGATATAGAGAGTAAGCTTTCCTCAAAGGCTCAATCCTTATTACGAAAAGTGCCTGGCACCATCAAGTCCAGACTCCTTTACTAGTTCGATTTATTCTTATAATTTATATTATGTTAAATGATTAGTTCAAAAGAAAACCACCCTTGTGTGGGTGGCTTTACTAGTATTAGTTCTTTATCGATTCGTATCGGTCATTCCATTTCTTCTCCTCAGCCTCCCATTTTGCTTTATCAGCTAGATTTTTTGCCTTGTTGGCCATTACCTTCTTGAGTCCATAGATTTCAGACAAGTAGCTGGTTACTTTTTTATACTGCTGCTTGTCCCTTGCTTCTAGTTCCCCCTTTGTTCCTCTGTCTGCAAAAATTGAGGCGGCAGCCAAATATGGTTCGCGAGCGCCATCCATGGTATCCCAATATTCTTTATCTAACGCATCTCTCTTAGCCACATCTTCTTTAGAAGCCATAGTTCCAGGCTTCGTGCGTGCTTTCATATCCTGCGCATGTTTATTTCTCTTTTCATCAACACGGCTGGCTTTATTGATGTAATGATCTCCGATGTATAAAAGAGGTATTTCGTACTCAGGTTTAACCTTAGAGGAACGGGTGAATGCATCGACCATTTTCTTCTCGAGTTCATTGTAATTCTCTGGTAAGATTGCGCCCTCTTCATCTCTGGGGTTTAGTGTGTCATAAATGATCTCTCCTAGTACCTGATTGGCTTTGAAATTAGTAGGATCACTAGCTAAAACCTCGTCAATAGCTTTTAATTTTTCTGCAAATGTGTTGACCAACCCTACAGCAAAATCAACTTTATCGAAATCAAAATAATCGCTTTTAGGAAATACTTCTTTACCTAGGTTTTTGTATTTCTCAAAACCTTCCATGTTCTTTTTCCCAAAATTGTAAGTAACCAAATAACGGTAAACACCCTCGTAGCCCTCTCCGCCTACTTTAGCATCTGCCAGTTTTGTATAATATGCAGCGGCTTCATCCTTATAACCACCCGTTTCAGCTGTGATGGCTGCCAGAATAAGCACATTGGTGTCCAATGTTGAGGTTAATACTTTTTGCTTGATCAATAAATCGGAATATTGAATTGCTTTTTTTAGTTTTTCTAGCGCTTTATCGTAAGATTTATTATTGTAGTCGCTATAGCCAAATGTGTAATAATTTGAATACAGCATGATAATGCCGTTCTGATAAATGGGCTCGTTAATGAGGGATAGCGCTGGATCCAACTCACGATATTTTGTAAAAGCTGCATCGGCCTCCTCTACTAATTGAGCAGCCGCTGGTGTATCTTTTTTTCCATCCATCATAGATACGCTTGCATAAATAGCTGTTTTCAAAATAAAGGCTTCAGGCTTTGAAGTGTATTTGGCATTGGTAAACGCTTTATCCAAATCAGCTTTGGCTTTGTCAAGTTGATTTAACATCACCAAGGTTTTAACAGGATCATAATTCTGAGCCCATCCTGCGAACGAAATCGCAAAGGCAATAATAAGTAGCAAGCTTTTTTTCATATACGTAGGTTGATTATAAAATTACATTAATTGTTTGTTTCGGTATTCGTATCACCCGTTTCAGGATTCTCCGGAGCAATTTCATCACCTTCTACTTCTTTATCATCCAAGTTGGTGATTGCAGCAATTTCATCGCCTTCATCCAGTTTGATTAATTTGACCCCTTGTGTAGCTCTGCCTTGTTCACTAATACCACTTACTGGCATTCGTATGGTCACACCACTCTTACAAGTAATCATTAGATCCTCTGATGGCGATACATCCAAAATGCCAACTACTCCTCCTGTCTTCTCTGTAACATTGATAGTTTTAACCCCTTTACCACCCCTGTTGGTAAATCGATATTCGTCCATGGGGGTTCTTTTACCAAAACCTTTATCACTTACTACCAAAATGGTTCTTTCGTTTTGAAGGGTTGGGTTCACGCAAATCATTCCTACGACTTCATCTTTTTCATCCTCCACTTCGATACCCGCTACACCTATGGCACCTCTTCCAGTTGGTCTCACTTTTTCTTCAGAAAAACGGATAGCACGACCGCTTTTTACTGCCATCATAATTTCGCTTTGTCCGTCTGTCATGCGTGCTTGGATCAGCTCATCTCCCTCTACAATAGTGATTGCATTAACTCCCGTTTGTCTGGGACGACTAAAATCTTCCAAGGCTGTTTTCTTAATTATGCCTTTTTTGGTACAGAGGATAATGTGATGCGCGTTGACAAAAACTTCATCCTTCAAGTCTTTAACATCAAGTATTGCTCTTACTTTATCGTCTGGAGGTATTTGCATTAAATTTTGTATTGCTCTACCCTTCCCTGTCTTTTCGCCTTCTGGTATCTCATAAACATTCAACCAGTACACTCTACCCTTTTCTGTAAAGAATAGCATGGTATGATGGGTAGAAGCCACAAATAAATGCTCGATATAATCCTCGTCTCTTGTTCGTCCTCCAATAACACCACGCCCTCCTCTTCTCTGTGAACGGTATTCTTCCGCAGGCGTACGCTTGATGTACCCCAAATGTGAAATTGTAATTACAACATCTTCCTCTTTAATCAGGTCTTTGATTTTCACCTCATCATCTAAATAGGTGATTTCAGTTTTGCGTGGATCGGCATACTTTTCTTTAATCTCTAGCAATTCCTGCTTAATTAATGCAAAGCGTTTTGACTCATCGCTAAGCAATTCTTCAAGTGATTGAATCAACTTCATTAATTCTTCAAACTCCTCACGAATTTTATCACGCTCCATTCCCGTCAAACGCTGTAATCGCATTTCAAGAATTGCCTTGGCTTGTATTTCGTCAAGTCCCCAGCCCGCATTCACTAATTTCTCCTTTGCGATCTCAGGTGTTGCTGCACTTCTAATCAGCGCGATTACTTCATCCAGGTGATCCAATGCGATCAGATACCCTTTAAGTAAATGGGCTCTTTTTTGCGCTTCGCCAAGTTCGTATTTGGCTCTGCGAATTACCACCTCATGTCTGAATTCTACAAATTCTTGGATCAGATCTTTCAGATTCAATGTTCTGGGTCTTCCTCTAACAATGGCTACATTGTTGATTCCGTAAGAGGTTTGTAGATCGGTATGCTTATAAAGCTGGTTGATGATTACATTAGCAATTGCATCTTTTCTAAGCTCAATAACAACGCGTGTTCCTTCTTTTTGATTGGATTCGTTATTGACATGGGTAATTCCTTCAATTACTTTTTCATTAACTAGTTCTCCAATTCGGTTGGTGAGTGCATCCCTGTTGACCTGATAAGGAACTTCGGTGATAATTAATTGCTCCTTTCCTCCAGGTTTAGTTTCTACAGTTACTTTACCTCTTACTACAACGCGACCCCTTCCAAAATGCATCCCTGCTTTCACTCCTTCCATCCCGTAAATAACTCCTCCCGTAGGAAAATCAGGGGCTTTTACATATTGCATCAAATCATCAACTGTGCAATTCTTGTTTTCAATGTAGGCAACACAGCCATCGATAACCTCCCCTAAGTTGTGCGGCATCATATTGGTGGCCATACCAACTGCTATCCCACTTGATCCATTTATCAATAATTGTGGAATTCGAGTTGGTAAAACAGTGGGTTCTTCCTCGGAGTCATCAAAATTTAATTGAAAATCTACCGTCTCTTTCTCGATGTCATCGAGCATGTGCTCAGCTAATTTTTCAAGTCTTGCTTCTGTATAACGCATCGCAGCTGGGCCATCACCATCCTGATTACCATAATTTCCCTGCCCATCTACCAAGGTATAACGCATGCTCCATTCTTGCGCCATACGGACCATTGCATCGTAAACAGAGGAGTCTCCGTGTGGGTGATATTTACCAAGTACCTCCCCCACAATACGAGCAGATTTTTTATAGGCTTTGTTATGACTCAAACCCAATTCATTCATTGCATATAAAACTCTACGATGTACAGGCTTTAATCCATCCCTTACATCCGGAAGTGCTCGCCCTACTATTACAGACATTGAATAGTCGATATAGGCAGTTTTCATCTGCTCTTCTATATTCACGGGGATAATCCGATTATGGTCGTTGGTCTCCTGAGGCTGCTGCAATTCTTCCATAGTATTTTTTACTGTTTTCGGCTCGTTTAAATCATTAAAAACAAGCTATGCAAATCTACCTTTTTAAACCCTTATTTCCGAGTAAAAATGAGGTCTTTTACCCCTTATTTTATCCACTACTGTTAATTAAAAAAGGGGATATTTGAGCTATGAAAATCATCCTTTTATTTGGAGCTGGAAAGAGTGCAACGGCGCTTATTAAGTACCTGCTGAAGAAAGCTCCAGTAATGAATTGGAAATTGATTGTTGCTGATGC
>Ga0315902_10001018_pt1 | contig 45948 bp, 69 predicted proteins | sample LakEriMetagenome_9_FD_203523 | JGI IMG/M metagenome (GOLD analysis project Ga0315902, IMG submission 203523) | Freshwater fungal communities from buoy surface, Lake Erie, Ohio, United States - Buoy 12 MA117 | ecosystem: Environmental > Aquatic > Freshwater > Lake > Lake biofilm | place: USA...
ACTAAGTTAGCCAATGATACCATTCCTGCAATCAAAGATGAAATCAAAACTTGGAGAGAAGAACTTGATATTAAGATTAAGGCTAAGACTCTTAAAGCCATGATCATCGCTTCCATGGATAATGATGCCAAGGGAGTCAATGCTGCAAAGTACCTAGCTGAGAAAGGCTACCTTCCTAAGAGGGGTCGTCCTTCCAAAGAAGAAGTGGAACGTGAACGTAAGATTCAAGCAGGGGTCAACAAAGAACTTGAGTCTGATATGGAACGTATTGGTTTAAAGGTTGTCAACGGAGGTAAAGAATAACTATGATGAATTTTCCAAAGAACGATGAGTTCATCGCTTACTGCCGTACCAAAGGTTATCCTACACAATACAACGATGGTTTAAAGAAAGCACTCGAAACAGATCTAGGTGTATCTGGTTTTGCTCTACCTGATCTCATGAGACAATACTTCGACGCTAACGGTGCTGACTACCTCTATCCATAAGATGCCATTTACTACTAACGGAAAACGAGATTACAAAAAAGAACTGGCTTGGGAGAAATCTTCTAAACCCAATCGAGTGAAAGATCGTGCTAAACGAAACCAAGCTCGTAAGATGGCAGGACTCAAAGTAGGAGATAGTCGTCAAGTAGATCACAAGAAACCACTTGTCAATGGAGGTTCTAACAGTCGTAGTAATCTTCGAGTGGTATCAGCTAAAACAAATTTAACAAAAGAAGCACTTCGTAAGAAGAGAGGATATTAATGGCAAAAATTACGTTACCTACCATATCGTCTGGTTATGCAACCACGACACAGCTTAATAATGCGTTTGACGCTTTAGAAGCAGAATTACAGAATAAGGTTCTATATCGAGATAATCCAACTGGTGAACCTAACCAAGTTGAACAAGATATTGATATGAACAGTAACAAGCTTACCAATGTTGGTGGGATTGAAGTAGGTGGTGTTGATTACCTAGCAAGTATGCAAACCGTATACAACAACTATGTAAGCATTACACAAAAAGTAACAGTAAGTACAAGTTCTCCATCAGGTGGTGCAAATGGAGATATTTGGTTTAAAGTTAGTTCTTAATTAAAGGGGAAATACATGGCAGCATTATCAAACTACGCAGAAAAGTTATTGCTTGATTGGGCGATGACTACAGGTTCTGCAACACGTCCTACAGCATGGTACGTTGCACTTTACACTGCAGCTCCAGATGATACAGGTGGTGGTACTGAAGTTTCTACTGGTGGCTATGCACGTCAGTCAGTTACATTCGGTGCAGCATCAAGTCCAGGTGGTACAACTTCAAATACTAACACCGTAAGCTTCACAGCTTCAGGTGCAGGTTATGGTACAGTATCTCACATTGGTATTTTTGATAACGTATCTGGTGGTAATTTACTATGGCACGGTTCTATGACAGCATCTAAGACTGTAGCTGATGGCGATACGTTAGAGTTTTCAATTGGCAATATCGACTTAACGCTAGCTTAATAACATGGCTGATGGCTTTCGTGTCCTTGAGAACGGTGATTCTCGCATATCGGAAGCCGATGAGTTTCGAGTTACCGAGGGATACTTCTGGGATGGACCTCGAGTTACAGAGGCAAGTGATCCTAGAATAACGGAAGCAGATGTCTTCCGAGTCACAGAGAAGTTTATTGAAGGTGAATCTAGTTTTACAGGTAGTGGTTCACTCAGTACAGTAGGACAAGCAACACTCAAAGTATATTGGGATAATGGTAGTGAAGCGTTTTTTACTGTCACACCACTTAAGAGATTGTATGGCATAGCTCCTTTGAATGGAGCTGGAACACTAACAAATGATGGTGTTCTTACAATGCCAGCTTCTAGTTCGTTTACTGGAACTGCAAGTATATCCTCTGATCCGATTGTAGCTAAATTTGGATTTGGTGCATTTAATGCAACAGGTAGTTTAAATGTAATACCGAGTTTGACTTTAAATGGGGTATCTGATTTACAAACTACAGGTACACATTTATTTGCAAGTATTGGTATGTTTATTGGACATACCCATAACTTTAACGGTGTAGGTACAGTTTCTACAAGTCCTGATATTGTTGCATACAGATCCTCTAATCTAAATGCAACTGGATCAATTACAATAGATCCTACATTACTTGCTAAAGGATTAAGTAATCTAAACGGTACAGGTAGTTTAGCTAATACTGGATTAAAAATAGTTTATGGTGCTACAAGTTTATCAGCATCAGGCTCAATAAATGCTATACCAGTACCTAAGTTCTTTGCTACATTTAGTAAGACAGGTACAGGTACATTAGCAGCTGATGGAACAGATATTGATTTTAGTTCTACGATGTATTATAGAACTGCTGGTGTTTGGAAAGAAACCATTCCTTACGTTAAACGTGGTGGAACTTGGAGTACACCAGTAGCAGTTTATAAAAACATTAGTGGTAGTTGGAAGCGAGTATACTAAATGCCTCTAATTCAATATGCACAATTTGACGCAACACCAATAGAAGTTACTCGTATTACAGAAACAAATGATACTCGTATTACTGAATCTGGTGATACACGGATTACAAATGATATACAAGTAAATGCTGGAAGTAGCTCTATTGTAGCAGAAGCAACATTAATACCTTATGCACAAGAAGCTTATTATTATTACAGTGGTGCTTGGAAACCACTAGAGATATTTGTAAAATGGGATGGAAACTGGACAACTAACTTTATCATGTATAAAAATATTAACGGAATTTGGAAGAGGAGTTACTAAATGGCAAATGTAAAAATATCAGGCTTAACCGCAGCAGGGTCAGTTGTTGGGGCAAACGAGTTTGAAATCAACGAAGCAGGTACCTCTAAAAAGGTTACTGGTGCTCAGATCTTAGCGTATGTTAAAGCGAACACAGCTCCAGGTGATATAGGTGCTGCAGTAGCAGATGCTGATATTGCTTATGTTGATGTAGACCAAACTTGGAGTGGTGCACAACGTGGTACAGTCACTACTGACAATGATGGTTCATTTGACATGAACGTGACTAACAATTTTAAATGTACTCCTACAGGTACATTCACACTTACCTTTACTAATATCACAGCAGGTCAATCTGGTTGGGTTCTTTTAGTAAATACTTCAGGTTACTCTATCTCAGCTGCAGCTACAACTAAAGTAGGTGCATCAACTCTAGCAACAATCTCAACAGCAGGTACTTACTTGTTATCATACTTTACAGATGGTACCAATGTATACGTTACTGCATCAGGAGCCCTTAGCTAATGAGCTTACTACCTAGTGGTGCCATAGAAACTACTGGCTATGACATAAACAACTCACTTCGCTTTAGAAGTGCAGCGAGTGCTTATTTATTAAGAACACCAGCAAGTGCTGGAAATAGAAAAACATTTACAATATCTTTTTGGTTTAAAAGAGGAACTCTCGGCGTAGATCAAAAGTTCTTAAGTGCTTATAGTGCCGACTCTGATAGTGGCAATATGGACTTCAGATTAACATCTGGCAATATATTATATTGGGGTCCATGGTCTACTGGCATGACAACAGCAGCTGTATTTCGTGATCCATCAGCTTGGTATCATGTTGTATTAACAATAGATACAACACAGGCAACTGGTGCAAATAGACATAGAGTTTATGTTAATGGCGTTGAATATACATTTAGTGGAACTCCAGTCACTCAAAATACAGACTTAGCATGGAACAATACTATTGCTCATAATATTGGCAGAAATGCTAGAACATCTGGTGATTATTTTGATGGTTATATGACTGAATTTTATAGTATTGACGGACAAGCCTTAACACCATCATCATTCGGTGAAACAGATGCAATCACTGGAGTATGGAAACCTAAAAAATACACAGGCACTTATGGCACTAATGGATTCTATCTAAAGTTTGCTAATGATTCGAGTTCATTATCATATCAATATGGTGCTTTGTTAAATGGATCAAGTCAGTTTGTATCATTAACTCCAACATCTGCATTTAACTTTAGTAATAACAACTGGACTATTGAAGCATTTGTATGGCCAAATTCTCAAACTAATCAAGTATTATTTAACTATGGATATGAAGGATCTACAAATAGAGCCATGGTTATTTATTACAGTGGTGGTAATCTAAACCTTGCATATTCTACCAATGGAACTAATAATACAGATACAAGTTTTGGTGCCCATAATATGCAATCTAATCAGTGGAATCATATTGCTATTGTTAGAAATGGATCTACGATTACAGCCTATATTAATGGTATTCCATTACCAACAACTATTAATATAAGCACAAGTTCAATTCATTACCCAGGAACATCTGGTGCATTTAGAATTGGCAGAGATTCTACAAACTATCTTAATGCTTTTATACATGGATTTAGAATTGTAAATGGCACTGCTGTATATACGTCTAAATTTAAACCAACGACAACTAAATTAACAGCTATTGCTAATACACAATTATTAACATTACAAGATTCAACACTAATTGATAACTCTCCTAATAACTTTACTCTTACAAATAATGGTAGCTTTACAATATCTTATGGTGTAGTTCCTTATGCAGCTCCATCTATTGCAACTGATTATAGTGGAAACTATAACAATTGGTTTATTGGAACTGGATGGAATGTCAATGATATATCAGATCAAAGTTATTCTGTTATGTATGATAGCCCTACGCTAACAAGTACGACTGTGGCTAATTATGCGACGTTGAATCCATTGGATTTTGCTTCAGTTAGTGGAACATTATCTGCTGGAAATTTAAACTGGGCTTCTTCAACTAACGTATGTGGAAACAAATCTACAATAGGAGCAACTTCTGGTAAATGGTACTGGGAAGCTGTAGGATCTAGTGTTACAAGTGGAACTATAGGTGGTAGATTTGGGTTTACTGGTAGTGATACAATTGCTGCTGAACAAGATAAATTTGGTATGTATTGGCATCCAACATCTGGTATTGCAAGAATAGTTAATGGCACTAATACTTATGTAACTTCTGCATATACATACACCAATAGCGATGTTCTAGCTCTTGCTTTAGACTTAGATAATAATATCTCTTATTGGTATAAGAATGGTGTATTGCAATATACATATGATTTTTCTTCATATTCAACAATAGGATCTAGAGTATTTCATGCTTATGTCTGGAACGCATCAAGTGGAACTCCATCATGGGTATATAACTTTGGTCAAAGACCATTCGCATACACACCAAGAACAAATCATTTAGCACTAAACACTTACAACCTTCCAGATAGCACTATCAAAAAAGGTAATAGCTATATGGATGCTACTGCCTATACAGGAACTAATGGTAGCCCTACAACACAAGTAATTTCATCTAATTTTCAACCTGACTTTTTATGGTTTAAAAAAAGAAGTGCATCTTATGATCATGCTCTAATTGATACTAATAGAGGAATTACTAAACAATTATATTCTAATTTAACTAATGCTGAAGGAACTGATAGTGATGTTTTAACTGCTATTGGTGCATCAAGTTTTACTGTGGGAAATTCTAATTACTCAAATTATGGAACTTTAGTAGCTTGGACATGGAAAGCTAATGGTGGAACTACATCATCTAACACGCAAGGTTCTATTACATCAACTGTTCAAGCAAACACAACTGCTGGGTTTAGTATTATTAGTTGGACATCAACAGGGTCAAATGGAACTATAGGACATGGACTTGGTGTTGCCCCTGTATTCATTATTGCTAGACGCAGAAACACAACAGAGAATTGGATTGTGTATCACAAGAACATGGGAGGCAATAATGGCTATCTATTACTTAATGGTACTGGAGCATTTGCAACTGGAGTAGCACCTTGGAACTCTACTGACCCAACATCATCAGTAATATCTATAAATAACTCAGCTATGGGAGCTGGAACAAGTAATCCAATGATTACTTATGCTTGGGCAGAAATAGCAGGGTTTAGTAAATTTGGTTCTTACACAGGTAATGGTTCTACAGATGGTCCGTTTATATATCTTGGCTTTAGACCTAAATTTTTAATGATTAAAGTTACTAATGCTGTAAATGAATGGATTATCGTTGACTCTGCTAGAGCAACTTATAATGTTATTGGTAACTATCTACTTGCAAGTTCTTCTGGAGCAGAAGGTAGTGGATTTGTATTGGTAGACTTTTTAAGTAACGGATTCAAAATGAGAAATTCTTTTGCTGGATGGAACGGAAGTGGTGAAAATATAATCTATGCAGCATTTAGCGAGAACCCCTTTAAGAATAGCTTGGCAAGGTAACAATTTAACAAAGGAAAAATTATGTTTTTAATTAACGGAAAACGACTTACTGAAGGTGTACCATTTGTTGATGCAAAAGGTACTCAATATGGTTCAGATTGGTTATACAAATCAACTGAAGCAGAAAAACTAGCTATTGGGATTATCTGGGTAGCAGATCCAATTAGGCTCGATGATAGATTCTACTGGGACGGCAATCCAACTAATCCAAAACCATTAGACGACAAAGAAGAAACAGATTCTGAAGGCAATAAGTCTACAACTAAAGGTCTTAAATCTAATTTTATTGCACAGATTAAAGATACAGCTGGTAAGCTTTTAGCACAAACAGACTGGTATGTTATTCGTAAAGTAGAACGTAATATCGACATTCCATCTAAGATTGTGACTGAAAGAGCTAAGATTGTAGCTGAAGCAGATAGACTTGAAGCTGAGATAGCTGCTTGTGAATACTTAGAAGAATTTATTAAGATTGTTACTAATCAGAAATGGAACTAACAGAAATGACCAAGCCTGACATCCAAGACGTAGATCATCGCCTAAGTACACACGAAGAAATCTGTGCTATGCGTTATGAGCAGATTAATGCTCGTTTAAAACGATTAGAACAAATACTTCTTGGTGCTTTTGGTACAGTCATTGTATTACTTTTAAATAACTTATTCAAATAATATGGACCCAATAACTTTATTAGCAGCTTTAGGCCCTTTAGCAGTAGATCTAGGCAAGTCTTTAATTAACAGATTTGTAGCACCAGATCAATTTAAACCAGCTACTATAGAACAATATGCTCAGATGAAACAAATTGACTTAGAGTTCTTTAAAGTCATGAATGAAGCTGGTGGAGGTAATCCTTCATATCTATGGGTAGAAGCAGTTGTAAGACTCATGCGTCCAGCTATTGGTTTACTAGTATTGACTACTTGGGCTGTTATGCACTTAAATGGAACATCAACACCAGAAGTCGATAACTTTGCAAGTGCAGTTGGTTTCTATCTATTTGGTGAAAGAAGTTTATTCTACATTAAGAAGAAATGAAATTAACAAAGCACTTTACGCTTGAAGAATTAACAGCATCAGAACTAGCAGATAGGCACGGAATAGACAATACTCCAGCTAGCCCTTTGATTTTAACTAATCTAAAAATTTTAGCTGAAGGACTAGAACGTGTCAGAACCTTACTTGGAAAACCTGTTATTGTTAATAGTGGCTATCGGTCTATTTTGGTTAATAACCTACTTGGAAGCAAACCGACAAGTCAACACACGAAAGGATTGGCGGCAGATATTATCTGTCCATCCTTTGGAACACCTAAAGACATTATTAAAAAGATTATATCAAGTGATATTCCATATGATCAAGTTATTTTGGAGTTTGATCGTTGGATACACATTAGTTTTTGTGAAGAGGGTTCTAAACCTCGTAAACAAGCGTTAGTAATAAATGGTAGTGGAACTAAAAACTTTAATTAAAGGAGAATATTATGCCAATGGTAAACGGAAAGAAATACGCTTATACTAAATCAGGTATGGCAGCAGCTAAAAAAGCAGCAAGCAAATCAGGTAAAAAGATGATGGCTAAACCTGCTAAAAGCAAAAAGAAATAGTCATGGCTATTAAAAAAGGCAGTGAGACGTTTTCAGGTTATAACAAACCTAAACGTACTCCAGGTCACCCTACTAAGAGTCATGCTGTATTAGCTAAAGTAGGAGATAAAGAAAAGCTTATTCGCTTTGGACAACAAGGAGTAAGTGGTGCTGGATCTAATCCTAAAACTGCTAAACAAAAAGCTAGACAGAAATCTTTTAAAGCTCGCCATGCGAGTAATATATCTAAAGGTAAAATGTCAGCTGCATACTGGGCGGATAAAGTAAAATGGTAAAAAAACCTAAGTCTAAAGTTAATCAAGCTGGTAACTACACTAAACCTACTTTAAGAAAAAGTCTGTTTAATAAGATTAAAGCTGGTAGTAAGGGTGGAGATCCAGGTGAATGGTCAGCTCGTAAAGCTCAGATGTTAGCTCGTGAGTATAAAAAAGCTGGTGGAGGTTATAAATAATGGCTTTAGCTAAGTCACAACAGTCTTTAAAAAACTGGACTAAGCAAAAGTGGAGAACTTCTGATGGTACTCCATCTAAAGGTAAGAAAAGATATCTACCAGATGCTGCTTGGAAAGCTCTAAGTCCAGCTGAAAAAGCTGCTACTAATAGAGCTAAAGCAGAAGGTAATAGAAAAGGTAAACAGTTTGTAGCACAGCCAAAGAATGTAGCTAAAAAAGCAGCTAGATATAGATAATGAAAGATAAATTAGATCAGATTAGAGAGTCAGCAGAAGCAGACTTGTCAATCTTTATTAAACTTGTAGCTCCACACTTGATGTTAGGAGCTGTTCATGAAGAACTAATTCAATGGTGGACTCGTTCTGAAGCTAAGAACAACCAATTAGTTTTACTTCCTCGTGGACACATGAAAAGTAAGTTGATTGCATATAGAACTGCTTGGTGGATTACTAAATATCCAGAAACAACGATTCTATATGTCTCTGCTACAGCTGATCTAGCTGAGAAACAGTTATATGCTATTAAACAGATTATAGATAGTCCTATTTATCGTAGGTACTGGCCTGAGATGATTCATCCAGAAGAAGGTAAACGTGAGAAATGGGCAGTTTCTGAAATTGCTGTTGATCACCCTCAACGTAAATTAGAAGGGATTCGAGATGCAACCTGTAAAGCTGTTGGTCTTACATCTAATACCACAGGTTTTCATGCTGACGTTGTTGTTCTTGACGACATTGTTGTACCTGGGAACGCTTATACAGCTGATGGTCGTGAGAAAGTTGAGGCAGCTTATTCTCAACTTGCTTCCATTGAAAATCCAGGAGCGAGAGAGTGGGTTGTAGGTACTAGGTACCATCCAAAAGATATATATGATACCATGGTAGCTATGAAAGAAACTATCTATGGTGATGATGGTGATATTACTTCCGAAGAAGAAGTTTATGAGTTGTTTCAAAGAGTAGTTGAGACTAATGGAGAGTTCCTCTGGCCTAAACAAACTCGTGCAGATGGTAAACGATTTGGGTTTGATGATAAAGAACTAGCACGAATTAAAGCTAAATACATTGATGCTACACAATTTTATGCACAATACTACAATAATCCAAATAGTGAAGATGTTGCAAGGATTAGCTCAGAGAAGTTTCAGTATTTTGATAAATCTATACTTCAGAATAAAGAAGGGGATTGGTATATTAGAGATAGGAAGCTTAATATTTATGCTGCTATTGACTTTGCTTTCTCTCTTCGTAAAAAAGCTGACTATACAGCCTTAGTTACGATTGGTGTTGATCATCAAGGTAATTACTATATTCTAGATATAGATAGATTTAAAACTGACAGAATTGTAGATTACTATGAGCACATAGTAAAAGCTTGGGAAAAGTGGGGCTTTAGAAAGATTAGAGCTGAGATTACTGTAGCTCAACAAACAATTGTAAAAGAACTAAAAGAGAGTTACCTTAAACCTAATGGTATACCTCTTTCAATTGATGAATTTAGACCTACTAGGTCTTTAGGTGATAAGTTTGAACGTGTTTCAGCTGTACTAGAACCTAAGTATGATAACATGCAAATATGGCACTACAAAGGTGGTAATTGTCAGTCATTAGAAGAAGAGTTAGTAATGGCTCATCCTCCACATGACGATATTAAAGACGCACTAGCTAATGCTATCTCAATAGCAATCATACCTAAGAATAGAGTTGGAACATTCTCAATAGGTAAAAATATAGTTACTCACAGCCGCTTCGGTGGTGTTTCTTATTAAGGAAAAATTATGGCAGGGAAAGTAGCACAACTAAGACAATTAATGGATAGAGAAGGTCTAGCAAAACGTTTAGCAGGTCTTTACAATAATTGGTGGATTCAACGTGATGATAAAGAAGTAGAATGGAGAGAGCTTCGTAATTACCTATTTGCTACAGATACTACTAAAACTACCAATTCTAAATTACCTTGGAAGAATAAAACAACACTTCCTAAACTTACTCAAATTAGAGATAACCTTCATGCCAACTATATGGATGCTCTATTCCCTAATGATGACTGGGTTAAATGGGAAGGTTATAATCTAGAAGCTTCTACTCATAACAAACGTAGAGCTATTGAATCTTATATTAAGACTAAGTTAAGAGAGTCTAATTTTAGAGAAACGATTTCTCAACTTCTTTATGATTACATTGACTATGGTAATTGTTTTGCTGATGTTATTTATGTAAATGAAAAGCATAGAGATCAATACACAGATCAAGAGATTACAACATATCAAGGTCCTAAACTAGAACGTATATCTCCATTTGATATTGTATTTAATCCTACAGCTAGAACTTTTAAAGAGTCTCCAAAGTTTACACGATATGTTAAATCTGTTGGTGAACTTAAGAAAGATATTAAATATCGTCCTGATTTAAACTACGATGAAGCAGCTTTTGAAAAAGCCATAGCTGTACGTAGAAATATATCAGCATTTAAAATGGAAGATATTAATAAAGCTGAAGGTTTTAGTGTAGATGGTTTTGGGTCTCTTCAAGAATACTACCAATCAGGTTTAGTAGAAATCCTCGAGTTTGAAGGAGACCTTTATGATGAAGTTAAAGGTGATCTATTAGAGCGTAGAATTATTACTATTATTGATAGAAGTTATATTATCCGTAATATTGAGAATCCATCTTGGTTAGGTCGTGATACAAAACATCATGTAGGTTGGAGAGAAAGACCAGATAATCTATATTGTATGGGTCCGTTAGACAACCTTGTAGGTTTACAATATCGTATTGATCATTTGGAGAACTTAAAAGCCGATGCTATGGATCTGACTATTCATCCTCCTATGGTTGTTAAAGGAGATGTAGAACCTTTTGAATGGGGTCCTGAGACTACTATCCACATCCCAGAAGATGGTGCTGTAGAGATGTTAGCTCCTAATGCTGCCGCTTTCCAAGTAAACAATGAGATTGCTGCTTTACTAGCACTAATGGAAGAAATGGCTGGAGCTCCTAAAGAGGCTATGGGTATCCGTAGTCCTGGTGAAAAAACAGCATTTGAAGTACAACAATTACAGAATGCAGCTGGACGTATATTCCAACATAAGATTAATAAGTTTGAAATTGAGTTCTTAGAGCCAATTCTTAATACTATGTTAGAGATGGCTAGACGTAATATGGATATAGCTGAGATATCTAGAGTAATGGATGATGACCTTGGTGTAACTGATTTCATTTCTATTACTAAAGATGATATTACTGCTAAAGGTAAGCTTCGTCCTATCGGAGCTAGACATTTTGCAGCTAGAGCTCAACTTATTCAGAATATGCTTGGTATCTTTAATAGTCCTATGGGACAAGCTATTGCTCCGCATGTTTCTTCTAAACGTCTTGCTAAGATGGTTGAAGAATATATGGGCTTTGAGAAATATGAATTTATTAAAGATAATGCAGCTATATTTGAACAAGCTGAAACTCAAAAGCTTGTTAACCAAGTTCAACAAGAGATGCAAATTGAACAAGCTACACCTCTTGAAGAGGATCTTTTACAACCTCAAATGGAAGGTGAGTTACCTCCAGGGGCTATGTAACAAATATTACTTGACTTTTAAGTAATTGTATGTTATAATTATCCTATGGATTTAAAATCTGAAAAAGCTAAAAGCTTATCAAAACAAGAAGTTTTCGATTTACTTAAAGCGTATATCACTGACCAAGTTGAATTGTCTAGACGTAAATGTATAGATGAAGAGAATTTCTCTCTTCCTTCTTGGGCTGAATATCAAGCTTATCAATTAGGCTTCCAAAAAGCATTTCTAAAACTTCAGTCTTTATTACCTGACAAAGGAGAAAGTAATGTCTGAAGACAATAAAACACCTGAACCAAGTACCAACGAAGTTCAGAACCAAGATAACCAACAACCCGTATTCCAGATTCCGACAGAAGCTGCTGAATTAGTAGGTGATGGTAAGAAGTATTCATCAGTAGAAGATGCGTTAAAGTCAGTTCCTCACGCACAGAAGCATATTCAAACTTTAGAGTCTGAGTTAGCTGCTGCTAGAGAAGAACTAGCTAAACGTAGAACAGCTGAAGAACTTCTAGATGAAATTAAGTCTGGAATTCAACCACAGGCTACCCCTGCTGGAACTGAATTTGATCAAGATAAATTAATGCAAATCGTTGATCAAACTCTTGAGCATAAGGAAAGACAAAGAGCAGCGAAGACTAATGCTGAATCAGTAGCTAATAAGTTTACTGAGAAGTTTGGTTCTAAAGCTGAAGAAGTCTATAATACTGTTGCTAAAGAAAGTGGATTAACTGTACAACAACTAAATAGCTTGGCAGCCAGTTCACCTAAGATTGTACTAAAACTAGCTGGTCTAGAAGGAACATCTGCTCCAATAGCAGGTAAACCTACTAGCACAGTAAATACAGAAACCCTTGGTAATAAACAAGATCCTAATCAGTTATCTGCTAGGGTTAAACAAGGAGCTACTACTAAAGATTTAGTCAATGCTTGGAAAATAGCTGGTGAAAAAGTTAAATTAAATTTATCAAACTAAGGAAAAAACATGTCACAATTAACTAGTAATACAACTGCCTTTATTGAGGCACAACAGTATTCACAGTTTATTCTTGATAACTTACATGACTTTTTACTACCTGAAGGTATGTGGAGAGATGTATCAGACTTCGGTTCTGGCACTACTTTAAACATCAAAACAGTTGGTACAGTGTCTATTCAAGATGCAGCTGAAGATACACCATTAAACTTTAACCCTATCGACACAGGTACAATCACTTTAGCTATCACTGACTACGTTGGTGACGCTTGGAAAGTTAGTGATGACTTACGTGAAGATGGTGCTCAAGTAGACTCATTAATGTCTATGCGTGCAATGGAATCAACACGTGCTCTTGGTGAAAACCATGAATCACGTTTCTTATCAGTAGCTAACTTAGCTCAAACTAACGCTAACGTAAACCTAGTTAACGGCCGTCCACATCGTTGGGTAGCTGGTGGCGCAGGTGCATCTACACGCGTTATGACATTATCTGACTTCATTGCTATGAAATTAGCATTTGATAAAGCTAATGTTCCTACAGCTGGTCGTATCGCTATTGTTGATCCTATCGTTGAAGCAACATTAAATAGCATTTCTAACTTAGTATCAGTATCTAACAACCCAATGTTCGAAGGTATTGTTACAGAAGGTTTTGCTAAAGATCACAAATTTGTTAAAAACATCTTTGGTTTCGACATCTGGACTTCTAATCGTTTACCAGTTAAGACAGCTACAGAGGCATTAAACGCTTCTTCATATGGCTTAGCAAACGATACAGCAGAAATCGGTGACGTAGCAAACGTATTTATGAGTGTAGCTGACGACTCAACAAAACCAATCATGCATGCTTGGAGACGTGCTCCTAAGACTGAAGGTTGGAGAGACGAAGAAACTCGCTCAGATAAATACCAAGTTACTTCTAGATTTGGTTTCGGTGCCCAACGTGTTGACACACTTGGTGTTATTTTAACTAGCGGTTCTACATACTAAGGAGAATAACATGGGTTTTGAAATCGATGCAAAAAGAGGTGTAGCTCAACACTATGGTGTTAGAACTACAAATGGTAAATTCGGAGCAGAAACTTGCGATGATCTTTACAAATGGGCTGTATGGGATTTCGATTATAACGATCTTCCAAACTACGGTTCTAACAACTTACAACACGTTATTCCAGCTAATGCTACAATTATTTCAGCTGAATTAATCGTGGACGTAGCTTTCACATCAACATCTACTACAACTGACTTAGACATTGGTCTATACACAGCAGCTGGAGCAGCTATTGATGCTGATGGTTTAATCACTGCAGCTAATGCAACACAAACAGCTATTGGTACTGCTGGTAACGTAGTTACTGGTTCAGGTGCTTTAGTTGGTAAAACAATTGGTGCAACAGCAGGTGAATTAGTTGTAACTCCTACAGTAGCAGATTTAACAGCTGGCGCTGGTCGCGTAGTTGTTAAGTATGTTTACAACAAGGACTAAGTAACAAACTGGGTATGGCCTCTATATTGATAGGGGCCTCTCCCTTTCTCTTAAGGAATTCTAAATGACAATTCAGCACAAACTAATTGCAGATGCAGACTTACATGAACCAAAAGGTGTAGCTTCTGCAGCATCAGGAAAAGTATATCAAGCTAATGGATCAGGTTCAGGAACTTGGGTATATCCTCCTGGTAAAGCTCATGCTGAAATCTATATTGATGCAGGTGCAACTGCACAAACTCTTTCAGGATCATCAGCATATGCAAAATTAAATCCAGGTACAGAATGGACAGCTGGTATAACTAATGTATTAACAGTATCTGCTGCAAATGGAACAATCACGCTAGCTGAAGCAGGTAACTATATGATTAACTTCTGGTGCCAGTTTAGTACAGCTTCTTTAGCTTCTGGTACTCTTTATAATTTTAAATACAATTTAGATGGTACTTCAAGTGGTAGAACACTTACAGTTTCTAAAACAACTAATGGTTCTGATAAGCTACATATTTCAGCTACAGGTTTAGTAACTGCTACTGCAGGTCAAGTATTATCAATGTATGTTGGTGGGGATGCAACATCATCTTCCACAGCAATTACAGTTATTGAAGCAGGTTTATCTGCTGTTAAACTATAGGAATATATCATGGCTAAGATGACACTACTTGAAATTGTACAAGATATTATGTCTGATATGGATTCAGATGAAGTCAACTCTATTAATGATAGTGTTGAGTCTCTTCAAGTAGCACAACTAGTTAAATCAACTTACTATAATATCGTAGATGGTAAAGACTATCCATGGTTATATGAACTTTTTCAATTAGGTACAAGTGGTACAGTAGCTAGACCTACTCATATGAGATTACCAGAAACAATCATTGATCTTAAATGGATTAAGTATGATTGTAAGAAACCTGGAGAAACTCGTAACAGATTCACTAAGATCATCTATAAAACTCCAGAAGAGTTTCTTGATATTACAGATCAACGTTTAAGTACTGATTCTAAAGTTACAGTTGTTACAGACTCTACTGGTATTAAGATTAATGTCTATGATGATAGAGCTCCAGCTTACTTTACATCATTTGATGATGACTATGTGGTATTTGATGCTTATAATTCTGCTGTAGAATCTTCTTTACAAAATAGTAAAACACAATGTCATGGTAAACGATCTGTAGCTTTTACACTATCAGATACATTTACTCCTGATCTACCTGTTCAGATGTTTACTTATCTACTTAATGAAGCTAAATCAGCTGCATTCTTAACTTTAAAACAACTTCCTAATCCTAAAGCTGAACAGATATCTGTATCACAAAAGCGTAAGATGAGTCAGGAAGCTTGGAAAATTAGTAATGGTATTAAATACCCTAATTATGGACGAAAAGGAAAAACAACTAGGATGGGAGGGTATTGATGTCAATGCTCACAAGTAATACCCCAGCATTTATTAACGCAGAACAATACGGAAAGAAAGGAAAAAAGAATGGCAGAAAAGTGGATACAAAAAGCAATAAAAAAACCAGGAGCCTTAAGAAAAGCCCTAGGGGTAAAAGAAGGTAAAACAATTCCTGCTGGTATGTTAGCTAAAGCAGCTAAGAAACCAGGTAAAATGGGTCAACGTGCACGACTAGCACAAACTTTAAAGAAAATGAGTAAAAAGAAATAATGAAGACTTATACAACTCCTAACGGAAAAGAAATACAAGTATATAGAGATAAAGTTTCAGCTCAATACAAGATTCAATTTGGTTCAGGTGGAGAGTTACCAGAAGAACTTACTGGTATCTTTACCAATGAACTCTTTGCTGAAACAGCTATCAATAAATATTTAGAGAAACAAGAAACTAAAAAAGCTAAACTAGAAGCTAAGGAGTAGTAATGGCTGTAGGTAATGAGAAGATCTATAGATCATTTACAAAGGGTTTAATTACAGAGGCAAGTCCTCTTACATTCCCTGAAAATGCTTCCATAGATGAACGTAACTTTGTCCTTAACCGTAATGGTTCTAGATCTAGACGTCTAGGATTAGATTACGAAGGTGGTTACTCTCTCAAAGCTACAGGATTCTCTTCAGCTGCTCTTCAAACAGGTAAACAATCATTTCATAAATGGGATGTTCCTGGTGGTGATACCACAGTAGCTATTGGTGTTATTCGTATTCTTGATAAACTTTGGTTTATTGATTTACTTACGAATGCTCCTAGTGCTAACTTTCTTAATGGTGGTTCTGCAATTACTTTAGCTGGTCTGAATACAGCTGATATTGAAACAGCTACAATTAATAATAAATTAATTATTGTTTCTGAAGATTTAACCTATCCTATTCTTCTTTCTTATAACTCAACTACAGATACTGTTACTCAGTCTAACATTACTGTTGAAGTTCGTGATATTTGGGGTGTAGATGACAGCTTACTTGTAAATCAACGTCCTACATCTTTAACTAATAAACATAAGTATAATTTAAGAAATCAAGGTTGGGCTCCTACAATCCAAACAAGTACTGGAGCAGACGCAATTGATCGTACTTTTACTCAAATAGGACAGTATCCATCTAATGCAGACTCTTGGATAAATGGTAAGATTACTAACCCTAGCTCAGGTGACTATGAGAAATATGATGGTCAGACTATGGAAAACAATTCACAGTCTAACTTCCAAGTTGCTAAGGGTAGTTATATTATTGATGCCTTTAATAGAGGAGCAGAACGAGAAGCTAATGCAGGATTAACTGGATTACCTTTAGATAAAGAGAATGGATCTTTCTCTACTGTAGCGTCTTATGCTAGCCGTATTTTTTATTCTGGTGTAAACTCATCTATTACAAGTGGGGATTCTAGATCACCTAATTATAGTGGTTATATTTTCTTTACTTCTGTTGTTACAGGAGATGATAAACTAGGAGTTTGTTATCAAGAAGCTGACCCTACAGATCCTGAAATTAATGATTTAGTTACAACTGATGGTGGTACAATACAACTACCAGAAGCTACTCAAATCATAAAGATTGTTTCATCTCAATCTTCTTTATTAGTATTTGCAGATAATGGTGTATGGGAAGTCTACGGTGATACTGGTGGCTTTATAGCTACTTCATTCCAAACAAGTAAAGTATCAACCAATGGTGTTAAAAACGCTAAATCTATTGTTAATGTTAATGGTAACTTTGTATATTGGTCTAAAGCTGGTATTTATTTACTAACTCCAGACCCATCATCTGGTAGATTTACAGCTAAATCAATTTCATTAACCACAATTCAAACTCTATTCTTAAACATCCCAACAGTAGGTAAAAACTTCTGTAAAGGATTCTATGATGAGAAAGAAAATAGAGTTCGTTGGCTTTATAATGACACTGATACTTATAGTACTAGTAACTATATTAATAAATATAATAAAGAACTTATTTTAGATTTAACGCTAGAAGCTTTTTACGTTAATGAGTTTTCTAGTCTTGCAAGTAATTCACCATACATAGCTGACTATGTTGATATTCCAGGATACTCTATAACAACTACAGACTCAGATGTTCTTGTAGGTACTGATGAAGTTATAGTAACGTCAACTGATAAAGTTATTATTACTGAACCATTAGTTGCATCTAGAAGTACTCAATTTAGTTTCTTAACAATGGTTGGAACCTCTTTCACTATCTCTAAGTTTGTAAATAGAAGTTTTACAGATTGGGAAACAGCTGGTAGTGGTACTGGAGCTAATTACTCTAGCTATCTTGTAACTGGTTATGAGTTATTTGGTGATATCCTACGAAATAAACAAATACCCTATGTGTTCTTTTATTTTAACAGAACTGAAGATGGCTTTACAACAGTTGGAGCTAATCTAGAAATTGACAATCCTTCATCTTGTTTAGTGCAAGCTCAGTGGAATTGGACTAATTCTGCTAACAGTGGTAAATGGGGTAATCAATTCCAAGCATATAGACTACTAAGAAACTATATACCAAGTGGTCCTGCTGATCCATTTGACTATGGTGATTCAGTTATTGTAACAAAGAATAAACTCAGAGGCTCAGGTAAAACAGTTAGTTTAAAGATTCAATCTGAAGCTGGAAAAGATATGCAAATTCTAGGTTGGGGAGTAACTGCAGTAGCTACAAGTAAGCCGTAATGAGTTTAAAAGTAATATATAAAGAAGAAGACAATGGGTTTGTCGGTTTAAGTTATGAACCCTTCTTACAGAAAACGATCATGCACTTGGAGTTTAAAAAGTGGAGTGTTCAAGAGTGTAAAAGATACAAACAAATCTGGAAAGTTATTCTTAAATGTTTAAAGGATAAAGGATTCACAGAAATATATAGTCTCTGTGATTCAGAAAAAGAAGCAAAATTTAATAGGTTTTTTGGATTTAAAGATACTGGGTATTTAGCTCAGACTGATAAAGGTACTAAATTATTATATAAACTGGAGTTATAATATGAAACATAAAAATACAAGAAAAGTAGGATATGGTGGTGCAGTAGCAGCAGTTAGTTCTGTTGTTAAAGCCGCAGGTCCGATTATAAAAGTAGCATCTGCTATTGGTAATGTAGTTAGTCCTATAGTAGGAGTTGCTAGCTTTATGCAACAAAGAAAAGCTACAGGTCAAGCAGCTGAAGCTACTACTCGTCAAACACAATTACAAACTAGACTTAATGATATTAATGCTAGACGTGCTATGATTCAACAACAAAGAGAAGCTCGTATTAGACGTGCTCAAGTCCTTACTGAAACTGCTGGTGGTGGATTAGGTATTGGTGGTACATCTTCTTCAGTAGGAGCAATTGGAGCTGTTACAACACAAGAAGCTAGTAATATTAGTAACGTTAGACAACAAGGAGACTTTGGTAGAGCTATCGGTGAAGCTGGTACAGAAGCTTATACAGCTATGGGTGAAGCTAAAGGTTGGAATCAAATAGGTGGTATAGCTGGCGATATCTTTACAAAAACAGGTGGGTTTCAAACATTTGAAAACATTTTTAGTTAATCTAGGATAAACTAATGGAATTCTCTGAAGATTTTGTATTACCTGAAATAGAAGTAACAACTAAGCCAGTACCCGAAGTACAGGCTAATGATGATGCTTTCTATGCAGCTGGTTCTTATGGAACAGATCCAGTTAATAACTATACTCAAATGTATGGAGAACTAACACAGCAAGGGTATTCTCAATCTTTAGAAGATGCTAAAAAAATGTGGATGTCTGAACAAGACTCTAATAATAAAGAAGCAGTTCTAGGACTTATTAATGATCCTAATGTTCCTAAAGAACAAAAGACTAAGATGTTATCTATATACTCTACTACAGGGTATATATCTTCTGATATTAAAGATAAGTATGTTCAGCGTATTGCGTCTTTACCAATAGGAGATACACACCTAGATGATGCATCCCAAGATACTAATGTAAATCTTTTACAAAATAAAAAAACTGATATAGCTTCACGTAAAGAGGATCTAAGTAAAGAATCTTTCTTTGATACCGTTCTCGACAATATGCCAAAAATCTATGAAGGACTAACTCCAGGTCTTATCATTAGAAAACCAAATGGTAATATTGATTGGGGTAAAACCCTAGCTCCAAGTCAGATTGCTAAAGATGTAGGTGGTGAGCTCTTAGGTCTTGCTAATTTCTTTAGTTCTTTACCTTTTTTCCTTGAATCTCGAGGTCATGCTTTTACTAACCTAACTAAGCAAGCTATTAATAAAGAGAATGTTGATTGGCAAAATGCTATTGCTAAAGGGGAAGAGTGGGCAGCTACTAGCCCTGTTACATCTTGGTCTGATTTAAGAATAGAAACTGTTGTTAAGAAACTAGGTTTAGAGTCTGAGTTTGAAGCTATTAAAAAAGAATATGAAGGTTCAGTAATTAATAGTATTACTGGTGGTATTGGTACTGTTATTCAAAAACTAGATGAGAAAGCAGCTCAATCTGGTAAGACTAAACCAGGACAAGTACAAGTTCTTACTGATGCTGTGCTAATCTTTGGAGGCCCTTTATTCAAAGGTGGTAAAGCTATTACTAAAAAGTTTACTAAGAGAGATGAAACTATTGACATTCGTCCTGATAGTCCTCTTGATAATACCGTAGAAGCTAATCCAGCTGTTGCAGCTCCTCTTATAGAAGCAGGTATTAAAGATCAAACAGGACAAACTGCCTTATCTTTAGGTGCGGAAGATCCTGGTGTATTAATTCATAAGTATGTCTTACCTAAAACTACAGAGAAGTCTCCAGATGTTAGAAACAATCCTAGTTTGCATCAAGAGATTATTAAACTTAATAAAGATCTAGAAAACGTTTTAGAGAACACACAGTTTGATCCTAACGTTATTGATGTAGAACAACGTAGATCTGATATTAGTGCTGTTACCAAGATTATTAATGAATCTACATCTCCTACATACATGCAAGCTAACTCTCTTGTTAATGTAGCTGATACTCTATTCCAAGTTAAAGCTGTCTTTGGTAGAGATAGTAACTACTTCTTTAACTCTAGAGAAAGTGTTATTAATGCCTATGACAATCTTAAACAACAACTAGACAGTCTTCCACAAGAAGAAAGAGGTTCTGTTTATATTACTGATAGACTTACTGGTCAAAAGTATACTCCTGATTCATTACGAGCTGATCCTAAATTTACAGCAGATGTTATGGATAACAAACAATTTGCAGTTGAATGGGAATATAATAAAGAATATGATCTACTATCTAATGTTTTAAGTGGACCTCAATCTGTACAAACAGTTCTAGACTTTGGTTATAAATTTGACATTTCTAAGATTGCACAAACTACTTTTGGTAAATGGATTACTCCTACTGGTAAGTTTGCTCCTTGGATTGAACAAGGTTTAGCTAGACAAGCTGAAAAAGCTTCTTACCTATCAGCTCAAACTCTTAGTTTAGTTAAACAGAAACTAGGCGATGGTAAACTTAAAAATGAATTAGCTACTGTTGTTTATGATGCTCAAGAAGCAGGTAGAGAGTTATTTACAAAAGAAGAATTAAGATTAAAGTTCCCTAAACTATCTACAGAACAACTTGATACTTTATTTGAGAAACAAGTTTATTGGAGACAAATTAATTACTTTGATTTAGCTTTAACAGATAGAGCTAGACGAAATGAATTAATTGGTAAAGGCTATGTTGATGGTCTATATAAAGATGGTAAGTACATTGGTGCTGCTAGAAAAGACTTTGCATTCGTTGGTGAGGGTAACCTACCTCCTAAATCAGTATGGGATCTTACATTAGATCTTCCTGTGGAATTTGAATTAGATAGATCTAAAACTGATGGAGTATATAACATTGGTGGTAAACAGCTAGTAGTTCTAGAAAAAGCTTTTACGGATACAGCTACTGGTAAGATCTATGAATATGGTTTAGTTGGAGATAGAGTAAAACTTGATATCCTTCCACAAAAACTTATTAGAAGAATTCCTGGATATTCTCCAGTGCTTTACAGAGAACATTTCTTTATTGATGCTGTACCTAAAGAACTTAATGTTAATGGGTATCAGATCATGGACAAGACTAAACTAGAGAACTACTCTAGATCTGTTGCAGCTGCTACTACTAAGTATGAAGCTGATGCTTTACTTAAAGAGTTTGAAGCTAGACTACCAGATCATACAGTATCTCTACGTAAGGCTCGTGAAGAATCCTTAGGTGATCGTGTATCTCTATATGAAGTTCATGGTGAAGTGGTACGTAATGCTTTACGCCGTGGTGAAAGACTACCATCACTACAAGGCCCGGCTCGTATTGAAGATCCACTTACAGCTTTAATTAAGACATCTCAAAGTTTAGCTCGTATGGATGCTTTACGTTCTTATAAGAATGTATTTGAAACTTACTTTATTAAGAATTATAAAGAGTTTTTACCAAGAGTTAGAGAAGGTGAGTTCCCACCACGTATTGAGTTAATTGAACCATTACCAAGAGCTATGTCTGCAGCTGAGAAAGCTAAGTTTGAAAAGGCTAAAGCAGAGTTTGAGTACTATAGCACAGTTACTTCATTTGCTGACTGGTCTGATTCTATTCCTAGTGCTCTTGTTGTAGCTGCTGATGTATTAGAGAAATATAAAATTCCTAGTAATGTACTACGTGAAATTGGTAATAAAAATATGATTATCAATGCACCTCAACGTGTAGCTTCTTTATTTTATATTACTTTTAACGTTCCTAGACAATGGTTTGTACAAACTTCTCAGATTGCTGAGCATGTTGTTAGCTTTCCTATACAAGGCTCTAAAAACCTAGCTTTGATGCTTGCTAGTCGTTTAGCTTTACTTGATGAGGCTAAAATGCTTAAACCTTATAAAAAAGCTATAAATAAATTTGCTTACGCTTCTGTAAGTAACTTTATAAATAAAGCTGATTTTGAAGCTTCAATTAAAGCTATTAAAGAATCTGGATTATTACAATCAATTGATCAAAACTTATTAGTTAATCAGATCTTAATAGATTCTACTAGACCTTTAGTTGAAACACCTTTAGAAAAAGGTACGGCTGCTATTACAGCTGTTCCTGCTGCTGGAGTTAAACTAGCTAGAGCAGTGGGTTTTGATGCAGCTGAACTGTCAAACCGAATATTTATGTGGTTTCAAGCAAAAGATTTTTGGCAAAAACAAAATCCAGGTAAAAACTGGAATACTCCCGAAGCTCTTGAAGTAATATCATACGAAGGTAGTAGATTATCTGGAGGTATGACAAAAGCACAAGCATTCCCATATCAACGTGGTGCTTTATCATTCTTGATGCAGTTTGCTGCAATCACACAAAAACAATTCTTACTTGGTTTCCAAGAAGGTGGTAGTATTCTTTCTAGAACTGATAGGCTTAAAGCTTTTGCTGGTAGAGGTTTCTTATGGGGTGCTTATGGTGTTTGGGGTACTAAGATGTTAATAGATTCTTTAGCTTCCTCACAAGATCCTGACATTATTAAGTTTAGAGAAGAGATCAGAAAAGGTGTTTATGATAGAGTTATGAATATTTTATTCAAAGCCTTGGCTGGTGATGATATAGATCCTAAGATTAACTTCTCTAAAGACCTTAATCCATATGGTGAGTCTGGTTTAGGTATTCCATATATTGACTTAATGGTAGAGATGGTTAAAATGTTAAATGGTGATACTAGTGGATTTAGATTCCCAGCTTTATCAGCTATTGGTCGTATTCCTGATACTATTAATACTCTTAATTCTTGGTTTGTAACTAAAGATATATCTGAACAAAACTTTAGTAAAACAGTACTAGAAGCTTCACGTTTTGCTTCAGGTATGGATAACTGGGCTAAAGCTCAATTAATGCTATCTATTGAAGATAAAATTACTAAACAAGGTAAACCTTTAGGTCTAAATGCTACTCGTGCTGAAGCCTTTGCTCAAATTATTGGCTTTACAACTACTAAAGAAGAAGATATCTGGGCAGCTGGTAAGGTTAAGAAAGATAGAACTACTGAGATAAAAGACATGGCGTCTAATATTCACAGAGAAATCATTAAGATTATCTCTGATCCTGAACTTAAAAATGATCCTGAACTTGAATCTAAGAAACGCCAATTAATGAATAGCTTCTTATCAGTGTTACATGACAAAGATAGTGTAAAATGGAATAAAACAACACTTAAAGAAATTGGAGATCAAGTTTTAGAACTAGATAAAGAGACTAGAAAAACTCTTAAACGTAGTCTAATTGAATATACTTGGACTAAAATGAATGGTGAGTACGATAAAAATAATCAAAAATTAGAAAACTTATTAAAAGATAAAGAGAATGAGTCAACATTCAATTTACTTAATTTGATACACGGAAGGGAAAATCCATAATGGCAAGAGAACGCTTTTCACAAACAATGAATCTACCTAGCTATGCAGCTAATCCTGTATCAGATAAGGCTGGATTAATAGCTAATGATGTATCTCAATTAGCTGGGACTTTAGGATTTGTTTCAGAAGTAGCAGGGGAAGTTATGAAGTATAGTGCTACTAGTGATATAGAACAATCTATTAAAAAGGATATTGAGGACTATCAAAAACAAAGTCCTACTTATCTTGCACAAACTAATCTTGATATTAAAACTATGCAAGATAGATTAAATGATCCTTCCCTAAAAGAATCTGAAATTCCTGGTATCGTTAAAACTATTAATGATAAAGTAAACTTCTTACAAACAGCTAAAGATCAACGTAAGATTAATGAATATGAGTTTACATCTAGAATTAATCAGCTTACTCGTGAAGCTCTAGCAAAGAATCCTGGATTTAGTAGAGAGATTTTATCTAAAGCTCAACAAACTTTAGATCTAAATAACATTCAACAAACTATTAAGTTAGACTCTGCTTTATATGAAGCACAAAGAAAAACTGTAGAGGAAGAACGTCGTAACCTAAGAGAACTAGGTGAAAAGTATTTACTTAGAGCTCCTAAGATTAGAGGTGAAGATGGTCAAGAATATCTTGATTATGGTGCTTTAGATAGAGAAGTAACTAAAGCTATGGAAGATGAGCGTATATCTAAAAATATAGAACGTTTAGCTACTACCAAGAAAAATGTTAATGAAATTGAATTACAAGAAATTGTAAACAATAATGTTCAGTGGTCTGTAGTTAATGATTCTTATAGATCTGGATTATCTCAATTCAATACTTTAATGAAAGATCCTAATGTTCCTTTAGATAAAAAGATTACTACATTAGACTTGTTAGCTAACCAAATGAAACTAGACTTTAATACTAAGTTTGGTAAGTTCTATAATAAACCTGAGATTAAAGAAGCAGCTGACTTTTTTAATAAACAACTAGATGGTGTAGTTACAGCTCTTAAGAATGATTCTACAGGTAAGAACTATGCTGAGATCCTTGAAACTAATTCTAAGATTAACACTAAGTTATCTGAATTAGAGCTACGTAACATGGGTATTGATCCTGTCTATACTAAGACATTAAGTGATCTAGCTCCATATCTTAACAAGTTTGCTTTAAATAATAAATTAGAAGATTCTTTAATTAATTATGGTAATTTAGCAGTTACTGGCATTATAGAAAAGATGAAAAAAGGTCAAGCTAATCCAAAAGAACAAGCAAATATAGAGAATGTGTTCCAAAAAGGTTCTATTGTTCTACAAAATGGTGAGAAGTTGTCAATCAATGGTGGTTATCTAAACTCTGCTAGTACAAGCATTAGCAAGGGGGATGCTACTGTTGTTCCTGTATTTAAGCAAGCTTTAGATAACTACATTGGTTACATCAACTTTGACTCTGATTTCCTATCTACTAAAGATAGAACTATCCAACAAAAGAAACAGTTTAGTGCGATGGAAGAAATGTTTAAACAAATAGGTGATCCTAAGTTTAAAGAGGCAGCTAAGTATATTGATCAGTATCAAGCATCTCAATTACTAAAAGGTGTTGACGAATACAACAGAGTCATATATAATAACTTTATGAAGTATAGAGCTGAGAACCCTAATGAGAAGGTTCGTATCAGTCAGAACTGGGACGGAACACTCATTGCTACAGGAGGATCAGAAGAGTTTAATACTAACTATGTTGGTCGTATAAACACAGCTTTAAAAGCATACTCCACATTGCAAGGTAAGAGCCCTAATGAAGTGTCTAATGAATTCTATACAAGATATTATCAAGACATCTTTACTAAGAATGTAAGTGAATTATCAATGAAAGTGAAACCAGTTGAAGAAGGTAATATTGACCTTAAGAATAGACCAGTAGTGAAAAACGCTGATGGTACTATAAGCACAGTCAGAAGTATGTCATTCAGAATGGGAAATACAGAAATTCTTGTACCTACCGTTTCTGATGATGGTAAGATTTTGACTGAAAACGAAGCAATTAAACGATACTTAGATACAGGTAAGCATCTAGGTAAGTTTAGAACTGCAGAGGAGGCAACAACATTTGCTAAACAACTTCACAATGAACAAGATAAAATGTATTCTCCTGGGAATACTCTTAACAATTTCGCATCCACCCCAGGAGGTGGTGCAAATAAAAAAGCAGATTTAATTAATACTGCTTTTGTTCCTAAGATTATTTCAACAGCAAACGCTGGAGAGGTTGATCAAATAGTTACTAGATTAATTGATAAAGAGTCTAAAGGATTACATACTAATCCAACTACTCGTCAATTAGTAGAGTCACCTAAAGGGGCTAAAGGTATTACTCAAGTAATGCCAGCTACTGGTGTAGATCCTGGTTATGGAGTAAGACCATTACAAAATAATTCAGAGGCTGAGTATAAACGATTTGGCCGTGACTACTTTGTAGCTATGTTAAGAGAGTTTAATGGTGATGCAGCAAAAGCATTAGCTGCTTATAATTGGGGACCTGATAAAGTTAAGTCTACTGTTAAAAAACATGGGGAAGCTTGGTTTACCAAACTACCTACAGAAACTAAAGACTACGTAGCATCTATACTATGAACTTTGAGTTTGACGAATCTTTAAGTAAAATTTTTAGAGCTGTAAAAGCTATAGGAGCTGAGGTAACAGGTATGGCTCCTAATAAAGAATTTGCTGAAGATATTAGTGTAGAGACTTATGGTAAAGAATCACAGCTTGGGGGTAAGGCTGATGCAATGCGTCATATTACATTCTCAGCCCTTGCTTCTCAACAATATTCTGAACCAGTAGCTAAAACTATATCAGTTCTTAATGAGAATATCACTTATAATCAGAGTCAAGCTGAAAAAGATATGGATTATGCTAACGATGCTATAGGAAGAGAAATAGCTAAGAAAGCTAAGTCTAAAGAAGAAATTGTAGAAATGGCAAAAGAAGCTATTGATACAGGTAAAGCTAAAACAATTAAAGATAATACAGGCCCCTATTACTAAATAGGGACCTTTATTACCATTATTGGTTTGGTCTTTTTCTGAGTATACTTGATACCATATTCTGTACCCTTACTCTTTCCATCCCAAAACACTAAAACTTTATCAGCATTATCTATCATTTGTTTATTACGGATGAAGAAGTACTTACTACTGAATGGTATATTATCTAGTAAGTGATAAGGTAGGAACTCAATAAAGTCAATTCCGTGAGCTTCAGCATACTTCTTAGACAGCTGATCAACTCCTTTAGCACCACCAGATAATATAACAACTTTACCAGTAGTATGATCTTCAATAAACTTCTCTATAACAGGGAAGACTACCTCAGCTTTATCAATACTACGACTACCTAAAATACAGATCTTCACTCTGTTCTTTCTGCTGAAAATTGTATTCTAACTAAGAGTAAGTCTATGAGTAAATAGTTGAAATACTCGTCAGCTATAAACTCAAATCCTAGACTTAAACCACCAATTATTTCAAAGTTAATCATCATATCTCACAACCTCCTGCGGTGCAAGCCAATGTTTGTTGACCTGTGGTGTTATCTTCAACTTCAATAAAAGCTTCCCAGTCAATTACACTAGGGGTTTTAGCTAGAAGTTCATTGTATTGTTCTTCAGTACAATCTTCATAAGGAGCTTGTTGATATGTATGATTAGAGTGTGGTAAGAATGATACACCACTAATCTCATCAAAGTGTTTCCATACCCAAGCACCCACTTCAGGCCAATCTTCATCCTTAACAGAGATAGTTACTGAAGGTTTATGTTCACACCAGTGTCGTTGATAGATTAACCAGTTTTCTAATTGTTCTATAGCTGTCTTATCATTTCTAAGAATAGCACCTTTAGGAGCTTTCATAGGGAAACTAAATACAGCTGTACTATCAGGACGGAAAGCTTCGTCTTCTACTGAGACACCTGCGTTTTTGAGGTAATTGTAGATCGGGTCCTTTTTATCCATGCGTATGCGTCGGATATAAAAGTCGTTGTGACGAGCATGGATACCACTAGCGGAATCAACCAACTGCGATACAGTCCCTGAAGGCTTAACACAAGTGATAGAAGTAGAACATGGTATATCAAATTGTTTAGCATAGATCTCATTTGTTTTTCTAGCGACATCTCTTAGTTCCTCTAATAATTTAGGATCAGGATTACTTGTAATCTTAGCATCCATAATACCAGTTAAGCTGACACCAAGTAAGCGTTCTTCTTCAGTATTCTTCTTCCATTCAGATGATAAGAATTGGAAGTTAGTTAAGGTTGACTGGATAGTTCCGAGAATTGTCGCAAGTCTGACCTTATGAATAAGGGTAGCTCTGGTATCACCTTCCCGTACAACCACTTCCGTAAGATTGCAGAATTGTTTATCACGGAGGATAATTTCTGAGCATGGATTGGTTCCGTAGCTGAGAGATGGATCTCGTCTTCCCCACTTGTTTGCTTGATTTTGAGCAGCAATACGATTAAAGATTCCTCGTTCACCTGACTTGGACTTAACCAAGCTGAGCCATTCTTCCATGAAAGTTTCACTGTCGGGTTTTTCTGTGTAGGCGACAGAGTTATTGGCAAGGCCTCTGTGTGGATAATCATTATACCATGCTCCCATTTTAGCTTCACGCATTCTGCGATCAGTCAAGTTAGATAGAGAAATAAGTGCTGATCTTCTAACACCACCAACTACTACAATCTCACCAATCATACACATAATATCGTGTACTTCTATAGATGTAAGCTTACGACCTTTAGCTTGTTTAAACGTTTCAACTACAAAGTCAAATAGTTTTTTTAATGGTTCAGGGCCACTAGCACGACCACCAAATACTTTAAGTCTAGCACCAGCTGGACGTACTTTACTAAAGTCAAACGTAGGGATATCACCTTCCCATAAGGAAGATAAGAGTTTCTTAAAGGCTTTAGCCCAACCTAGCTTACTGTCTTCTACAGATATAATGTCATCTACATACTTTAATTCAGCTGGAATCTCTGGAAGTTTAGAAATCTCTTGACGTTCACAAGAGAATCCAACTCCTGTACCGTTCATGAGTATATATAAAGCTTCACTAAAAGCACGTTTATTATTAACAGCAAGATAGCTACAGTTATAAGCAGCGATATTATCTCTTTCACAAGCCTCCCCTGCAGTCATTAGTAAACGCATAGAAGGCATAACTTCTAAGTTTAGAACTGCATTATGTAATTCTGTCCACTCATCGTCAATTAAATTAACTTTAGTTTTAAGGTAATTAGTAAGACGTGTAACTGTTTCTTTCCAAGTTTCTCTGCGATTCTTTTCAGGTATAAAACGAGCATATCTGCTCATTGCTATTACTTCTTGGTAAACACTTGGTAAACTACTCATAAGTATCATATTCCTCTAGTTCGTTATCTGTTTCTTTTAGTAATCTATCTAGATTCTCTTCTATCTTGTCTTGAAACTTATCGACAAGTTCTTCAGAAGAAATATCAAGAAGCTCTAAGAGCGTTGTCTCGTCAAATTTCTTAAGATCTTCGCATAATTCTTGAAAAGTACGTTGCATAATTAACTTTCTGATGACCGACCATTAGAATATGTAGCTGCCTGGGTATCCTGGTTTAGATTGTTTAGATCTTCGGAAGAAAGCTTTTGTTCTTTCATACGCTTTCCAAATATAAGATCCCAATTTTCTTGGCCCTCTTTTGATAATGTCTTTGAGACTAGTCTCGCTCCTGTGTGATCGTTCTGACTTGCCAACTTCTAACTCCTTTAATAGTTCAACGTAATGAATAACTTTATTCAAGTCTTCTATACCACCTTTATGTCTCCATCTAGTAATATATTTAACTACATTACCCTCGATATAGGGTAAATTGTTAGCTGTAATATATTGAATAGGTTGGATTTTTAATTCTTTATAATGCTTTCCTGCTACTTGTTTATCTAATGCACTCATAGTTATCTCCTTACCTAATATTATAACAATTTATTATATACTTGTCAACCAAAATGTTCACGACTTAGTAATAAATATTCACAAACTTTATCAGCAATCTCATTGAACTTTTGTTCATGCTGATTATAGTCAGTATGATTATTATAAAACAAATAAAGATGTATCATTTCATGAAGTATTGTTTCAGATATCTGATAGAATGTCTCATTAGAAGTAGAGATTTGAATTCGCATAGGGTAAGGAATAAACATACCCATGTAATCAGTTTCGTCAATGACTTCAAAAGTTACCTTGCGAGCAGGAGGCATCCTAAGACTACAGAATGGTGGTAGTTCTTTATAACAATCATAAAGTTTTCTTAGGAATCTTTTGTTTAGTATCATCTTTTTTATCCTTGTCTAGTTCTTTAAGCATTCTATCTGATGCTATGTTTCCTACAAAAGTCCCTGAGACAGATGCAGCAAATTGTGTACACCCACTACAAGCCAATAACAAACCTACTAGAATCATATTTCTTAACATTTGTAATCCTTTTAATATTCTTTTCATCAGGTATTAATGGTATAATTTCAAGGTTATGTTGTTTACTTTTTAAATCTTTCATCCAAGATAATTCAGTAGGCTCACTCATTAGTAAACCTTGCCAAACTAAAGTTCCTTTACTATCATACTCTTTAACTAACCAGGCTATTGGTTTCATATATTTACCACCTTTAGTTGACCTTTTTCTTTTAAGTTTTTGTTATCTCTGAACCAATTACCACAGCTACGGCATTGATATCGTTGATATTTGCCTGCCGAAGTCATGTTATACCCTCTTCGCTGGAAATTTTTAGATGAGCAAGTAGGACAACATAAGTCTGTACCTTCTATTAGATTACGATTAAGGTGATTCTTAATCCAAGGTTTAAACTTGTTATATACTTTCTCAAGAAGTATAACATCATTACGATTGTATTCTTCCATAATCTTCCAAGCTTTAGGGATACCTGCCATACATTGTACCCATAACTCATGGCCACTATGTTCAGTCTTCTTACCTAAACCTAGTTGTTGAGCTACATAGTCTAGCTTGTTAGATACAAATCTAAACCTACCTTTAGCTACAGTAAGTAAGTCAATCTCTTTAAATGGTGCAGGAGGAAACATTCCATGTAGTAAGAATTCTTTATTAAGAGATGGAATATCAAATCTCTTACCATTGTAGTGTATAACTGCATCTGCCTCATCAAGAAGTTTATGGATACCTTCTAACATCTTTTTCTCACCAGACTTCTTAACAGAATCAAACACCATCTTTTTATCCCCTAGCCATTTAGCTGCATAGCACATGACATAAGAGGACTCTTGTAATTGATTGATACCAATGTTCTGATCCCATATACCCCATACGTGAGCTACGTTAGGGGCCATCTCTATATCTAATAAAAGAATCTTACTCATATTATTGTACCTTTGTAGTAACTGCTTTCCATCTAGTTGCAAACAATATAAAGTTATGTCTATATTGTAAGAGTAAAGGGCTATTGCCTTCTTTCAGATATCTTAGTTGAATCATTGTACACTTCCTCCTTGTTCTTTATGAATCTCAAACTCTTGTTCTGCTTCGTCTAAATTAACTTGAATAATTCCGTGGTGGATTAAATCTTTAATAGCGTGATCCATAAGAAATGCAGCTTCATTAGGGTCCACATGGAAATCAAAGTCATAACTACCATCATCATTTTTTACACAATTGCTTATAAGCATTAAGCCAATCCTTTCTAAAGTCTAGCCATTCAAAGCCATTATCAGTAGCCCACATAGCATAGGTTGTTTTACTTCGTTTAGTAATCTTATTATCAGGGTTCTGAAATAAGAATATAATTCTGATATTAGGATTAGAATCCCTAAACCAGATCATCTTCTTTCTTGTTTCTAAGTCTAACTTACCCTTGGCTTCGAGGAATATATTACTACGACCTGTCTTGAAATCAGGTATATAAGTTCTTTCTATTTCAGGTTGTATAAACTTAAACTTGTTAGGTTCATACTTTACTGAAGGATACTCACGTTTAAGTGTTGCCCATACTTTTTCTTCTAACTTACTCTTGAATGAGGGCATCAAACCTATCCTTCCAGTTGTCATCTAATGATCTAAGAATCCATAGCACACTTGCATTCATGATAAACTCTTCATCGTTTCCGTACAGATCTCTTACAATGTTAAACATTTCTTGTTGAGATGTACAATCAGCAAGTATTTTAGCTGCTTTCTTTTCGCCTAATCCTTCTATACCTTTAACATTATCTGATGTATCTCCTTTAAGACATTGTTTATAGAATAATCTTAAACCTTCTAGTTCTGATTGTTCTATAAATGTATCAGGTCTAGACCAACCTTTACCATTAATCTCCCAAGAAAAGTGGTGACCAGGTACTTGTAATAAGTCTTTATCAAGAGAACATATGATAGTATCTTCTATTTGATTAATTGCTAGAGCATCGTCAGCTTCTAATCCATCAGGTGCATATTCAGCATTAAGTTTCTCTAAGCTGTATACTTGCAGATCTCTTAGATGTTTAGGTTTAGGTTGAGTACGATTAGCTTTATACTCAGGATAAATTTGTTTTCTAAAATTAGATGAGCTAGTTAAGAATGCTCTGTAACTAGTAGCCTCAGTCTTATTAAGAATGTTATCTAGTAGTTCGTCTATCCTATATATAGCAATGCCGAGGTCATCATTCTCGGCACTAGCAGCACATCTATAGCATAATAAATCTTGATCAATAAGGGCTATCATTAACTGTTAGGTATCACTTTCTTATAAGTTTTATCTTGATTTGGATCTACTAAAAATACATTAGCAGGGAAAACAGACTTATCTCCTTTATACCATTGGATTTCAATCATGTCTCCCTCGCCTTTGTAACATGCAATTAATCTATTACCATCTACTCGTGTAGCTATTGCAGCCCATGGATATAAATCTTTTATCTCAGGAATCATACAATCTACATTTGATAAAGTAATAACTACATTATCATTATAGTGATAGTGCAGATATTTTAATTCTTTAGCGTCAAGTCTGGTAAAGAACATTGACCATGAAAGTAAACATAATATAATTCCAGAGGCTAGCAATGCCCTTATAATCCAGACTTCCCACTTTTTCATACTAACTCCTATTCAGGAATATCATCAGGTAAATCGTCAAATGAACCTGTGTTACCCAATACATAAGTTTCAAATACTTTAGCTGTTTCAATAACTGTATCGGTTGAAGCACCTTGACCTAATAAGTCTACAGCTGTAGCTAGTGAAGATTGACGGATAATGTATACCTGTCTAGCTGCACGTTCTTCTTTAGTTTCATAGTTAGATCCAGTTACTCTTGTTGCTGATGCTGTTGGTTTAGATTCTGCCACAGTTTCTCCTTCTAGTCCTACCCAATCCCAATAACCAGTCTTGTCATTCTTAACTGTTTTGACATTGATAATCTGATCTTTAGTCCAAGACTTAGCTGCTTTGAATAGATCAGGGTTTGCAAATGACACTAGCTTTTTAGCTTGAGCCATACCTTTATCGTTCTTGTAAGATACAACTAATTGTTGAAATGTTCTACCATTCTTAGCTGATAGAGTTTCTTGTGCTACATCAATCACGGTTACTTGCATGTACTACCTCCATATTTCCCCAAGTGGGGCCAATTTGACATTCAACTCTCATTGGTAAGTTGAAGTCTTTACCAAACAACTTCTTAAAGTTTGCTGGTATATCATTAAAACATTTGTCAACTAAATTGACTATACTTATATTATCCCATATATTAGGATTAAAGTCAAGTATTATTGAATCATGCACTGTATTAACAAGTGTTACTCCTTCCTTTTCTTTTAATCTATTTCGTAAACTAACCCTAGCTATAGCCATTAGGTCAGCGCCAAGTCCTTGCACTGGATAGTTAAGGATCTTGGTGCGTGGCCACTCGGCTCTATTATACTTAAGGTCAGGTTTGTAATGGTATGTTCTACCTGTAGGCATCCGTAGATACCCATCTCGTTTAACATCATCTACAATCTTTTTGTGCCAGTCTCGAAGACCTTTGTATTTATCATAGAATTGATCTATGACTCCTTGCCAGAACTTTTCATTTCCAATGTCTTTAAAGTTTGGATCGTTTGCATAAGAGTACGCAGATCCTCCGTAGATAAGTCTGAAAACAAATGTTTTAGCGACAAGTCTACTTGGTAACCCAAACCTTTTTTGATTGTCAGAATGTTGATCAACACTATCCCATATCTCCTGTAAAGCTACTTGATCTTGAGATAAGTACGTAGCACCAACCCACTCTAATTGTTTTGCGTCAGCTTGTAGTAGCATACCTAGATCCAAATAGTTCTTTTATTTCTCCATCAAAGTTTTGTAAGTTAGGTTTACTAGATGATAGTCGACCTGTTCTTGTAGCACTCTGATGCAGTTGACCAAAGATAGTTCCTGTATCCCAGTTATGATCCTCAATCAATTTGACTAAACCACGATAGTATGTGGATAATCTTTTCTCAATCGTAGATCGGAATAGTAAAGTTTCTATGATCTCTTTAGCTTCTTTAGTTCCACGTAAAGACCTAAGAGTATTCTCATCTGTAGAGTATAACCCTTCTTTCATTAACTCAGATCCTTTCAGTGGATTAACTAATCGTTTAAATGTTACAGTGTAGTCTTCCCAACGTTCTTTAGGTTGACCTGCCCTAGTGCCTGTCTTAAAAGTCCCAACAACCACTCTCCGTTTAAGGCCAATATCCCCACCATAGAGGAAAGCACTAAGGTGATCAGTACTATTGGGATTGAAATCAGGGCACTGATGAAACTGAAACAACCATTCATCAATCTTAATAAGTTCATCTTCTAATTCATCTCCTTTAAGTTTACTTTTTACCACGTCATATAAAAGACCGCTGTACTCCATATCTTGTAAGACTACTAAGTCTTGATTGTGTAAGCTAACAAGTCTCTTAAGATGCGGTAAAGCTTCAAGTTGTTTAACTTGTATGTCATAAACTTGTTGTGTTAGTTTAATATCTTGTGCTAAGTACTCTCTAAGAATGTCTTCAGGAATGTTAGTAGTATCTATTTTATTTTTCCAATACTCTTCTGATACAACATCTATCTTAGTTTCAAAGTTATAGTACTTACACACATGGTTAAGACTAGGGAACATCTCAGTCTGGTTAGTTAAGATATAATGTACCAACTGACAGTCCCATATTCTTTTACCTTCGAAGTTTATCTTATAGTTTTTAAGCCAATGTAAATCGAATTTAATATTGAAACCAACGATAACTTCAGCAGCATCAATCTGATCTTGAATCTTATCAAGATTACTTTTATACGGATTATTAGAATATTCAATCGGATAGAGTCCATGATTAGTTCCTACATAACAAAGTTTATTAGTTCTATCAAAGGGATTACCTTTGTTAGATATTGTTGTTTCAACATCAATGATTAAAGGGCGCATTCTCCTCGCGGTTCTCCATAAAATTTATCAATAGCTTCTTCTATTGTATCATCTTGTGAAGAAAAAAGCAATAGGTCTTCCGCATCTTCTACTGAAATACTATGATCAAAATCTAAAATATCTTGTACTGTTGCATCACAAATCTTCATATCTTGCTATCTCCGCTTTCATCATAACTTGAGCTGAACCATGTCGTAGTTCGGGTAATGTATCAGAGTCACCTAGTAGTTTATTCTTAGTGATATTTAAATATCTATAACGACTAGAGTTATCTTGTTCTTTACCTATACCTAGTATCCAGTCAGCTTCTCCTTGTTTAGCAGTTTTACTGCTGTCAACCATGTCCATAGTTAGCCATAGTTTTCCTTCTGCTTCACCACTAGCCTGACAGATTGCTATGACTGGTGCATATGTTTTAGCTATCTCTCGAGCCCATTGGTAAATCTGTTTGAGTTCTAGATCATTACGATCATGCTTGAACCCTTTGATCTTGTCTATCTGGTCAAAGATAATTAATGCAGGATTAGATTCTTTGAGTATAGCATCTATGCGTGAAGCCCTAGATGAATCTTCAAAGTCATATATCTTTAACCTACTACCTGTTTTACTTTCAAACAAAGCTTGATTTCTTTCAATATCTTTAAAGAGCTGTTCGGCTGTTACCCCAAGTACAGCTTGGTAACACCGAATAGCGACTTTGTTACCTTGCTCTTCGTTGTTAAACCAAATGATATCACCATCAGTTTGTTCAATCATCTTGGATATTTCACTAGCTAAGAAGGTAGTCTTACCTGTCTCAGGCCTAGCAAATACAAATCCAAAGTCACCTTTGCGTAGCGAACCTAGTGACTGGTTAAGAAAGTTTAGTCTCCATCTTAGACCAGGTGTAGCTACTTGAGATGTATGTAGATTACTTAAGTTAAGCTCAATAGCTGTAGGTTCATCAGATGTAACCTCTTGATGCTCAAACTCAGTAAACTTATCCATAAGTTCTTTAACATCACTCTTACCATCTTCAACATCTAAAGCTAGTCTAGCTAAGTCTCCAGCTAGGCAGCGTCTACGATGCTCTTCAAGCAGAGTGACGACTGCATCAGGGTTAGGTAATTCAGCTGATAAGACACGATCTAAAAGATCGGATAGTTCTTTTCTTTCAGAGTCCTTAAGTAAATAGTTAGAGTTATAAGCTAACTCTAATTCTTCTTTAGTTATATTATTATTATTATATTTGTTATAGTAATAGTCTATTACTATAAATAGCTTAAATATATTACTATAGTTTATTTTAATATAATTAATATTAACATACTTGTAATACTTTGTAAAGTAATTTCTATCTTTACAGAATAAATTTATTATCTGTTCTTCAACCAAGTAAGTAATTCTCCTTTGTCATATTCTTTAGGATCTTTAGGTGAGATTACTACCTCACTATTAATACCCCTTTGTTTCAGATTTCTTGCCATCTTAATCGCATCTTTAGCCTTGTCCCTATCCAACCATACTATGATATTAGAAAATTGTTCTGAGAGCGATTGTGTAGTTTCTAGGGGCATACTACTGCCAAGTAGCGGTGTTGCACAATATGTAGGTGATAACCTAGCAATCTTTATAGCTGATAAGATATCTTCCACACATACAATTGTATCACCATTACCGTAAATAGTCAATGGCTTATTACCCTTAGACAAATACTTTTGATGCTGATTACCAAAGCATCTACCCTGCCAGTAATTTTGCGTATAATGCAAAATCAATACCTGGTTATTTGCATCCCACGCAATTTTATTTTGGCGGATCTCTTCGTTAGTAATGCCATACTTAAGCAACCATTGCTTAGCTGACAATGGTATATCGTCAGTAAGATCTAAATTAATCTCATCAGATAGCATCGTCTGCTGACTCTGCAATCTGCTTCGTAGAGTATGTATATCATCCTTGGTCTTGTAATACTTACAACCAAAACACCATACATGGTCATCATACTCAGCAAGATTATCCCTAGATCCACACTTAGGGCATGATGTATGTCTAATAAACTTACTCAATAAGGTGCCTCTTCATAGTCATCAAAGTTAAAAACTTTTTCAGATTGCTTAGGTAGTTCTAGTACTTCTACTCCAGGATGGGTATCTTTATACCATTTAACTTCTCGTCGAGACCATCTAAATTTTCTGATGATCTCACCATCATCTACAATAGCATGCGTAAAGTTATTCATGATATTCCTTAGTAATTGTTCACACTTATCCACAAGACAGTTTTCATTCTTTATAGTATAATAGTAGTATAGAATGAAAATTCTATCATAAACTATAAAGGAGATTTAACATGTGGACTAAACCAGCAGCTACTGAAATGCGCTTTGGCTTTGAAGTTACAATGTATGTAATGAACAAGTAACACCCCTAGATTGCCGACACACGCCAAGCGTTTGCGGACAATCATAGTGGTGCTTCAAAGTCATTAGGATTTACATTGTCATCAAAAATCTCTTCTTCAGAACGCAGATCATCGCGTTCTTTAGTAGGGATTTCTTGTTCTACTTCATGAAAACAATGGTTACATAAGTCTACATATTCACCTGTTATAGCAGATTTCCTAGTAGACTCAAAGTCATTTAAGTTTCTATTACAAGCTAAACATCTCATCTATATTCCTTTACGCACAAACCACAGTACCGTTAGGCATTGTTTGACATACTACTACTGAACCATCTGGTGCTAGTATCGTAGTAATTTGACTAAACGCTTTTTCTGTTCCCCATATAGCTAGGGCACTCATTACCACAATAAATATAACATGTATCTTAGTCATTAAGAATATACTCCTTGAAATTTAAACTCTTGTTTACGGTATAGTTGATTGATTTTTTTACATATATCATAATACTTTTTATTAACTTCTTTATATTTTAATAACTCATTTAAATAATTTCTTAAAGATTCTTTAGTATGAATTTGATATTCATCTTTAAGTACAACAATATCTTCACCTTGACTTAAAGATCTAACAGTAATAAAGTCATCATTAGGATTATTTACTGATACTATTTCATACCAAGAAAGATCATCAATGTAATCTTCTATAAGATTTAAATTAATATTTTCAAAGCTTTCATCAATACTAAAAAACGATACAAAACTTCCAACATCATAAGACATAATTATAGACTCCTATAGTAATTGTATATTGCTTTTGAATATTTGTCAAGAGTAGATCCTTCAAGACCTGGTGCAGTGTTAACTTCGAACACAAAGAATTTATTTTCATTAACTTTGTGACCTATATCTACTGCACCAAAGTCTAAACCTAAAAGAAGAACAGCTTCCATAGCAATGGTGCATAGCATATCAGGAATTGCAACATCACTTCTAGCATATACCCACCCACTAGAATGATTACGAATACCTGAAGAAGTTCCATTAAATCCAAGTCTTTTCTTTTTCTTTTGTACATCTAACACTTCTCCTTTAAAAATATGAACACGATATTCGTCACGATGTTTAGTCTTAACAGTATATAAAGGTGCATCAATTAGCTCATCAATTGAACTAGCAATAACGATACCACGACCACTATGACCAGTAGTAGTAGACCTACAATAAATTATTTCACCTTCATTAATCCAATTAGCAGCTTTATTTTTATCATAAGTCCATTTAGGACAATGTTTAAAGTCATTATCTTCTTGTAATATTCTAAATGTTTCAAGTTTATCACAAGCTTTTACAATTGCATGAGGTTTATTTAAGTCTTGTTCCATCCATCTAAAGTTTGGTGGATGACTATTACCCCAATTAATTATCACATCTTTGCGTCTAGCATTGTAGGTTGGCCGAACCCTTAGAATACCAAGGGATCTAGCCAATCTTTTAGCTGATATACTTCCAGCTTTGTAAGGAAATAACTTAAGACTCATTTAGATCCTTTCAATAAATAAGGTGATGCATAGTTATGATATGCTGGTTTACCTACAGGATCTTCATCTTCAAGAAGTTCAAGAGAATGAAATGGTACATTGTAAAGAAAATCATACTCATCATTGTCACCTTCAATATCAGATTCAGTCATGAGATCACAAGTAAAGTCTTGGTTAACACCAACAACTTCAAAGATTGTACCAGTCTCATGAACTTTTTGTGTACCAGGATCAGCAATATCTTCGAGTAATTCTACAACATCACCCATTTCGATTGTTGATTTCTTTTTAATTGGTGCTACATTTTTAGTATACCAATACGGTGTATATGATTTAGACTTACGCCAATCATATTCAAGATCATCCCAACCACTAACACTTGTAGTTGCTGGTGCAACATAAGGTTTGTAGCTTGTGTTAGAGAACCATACACCATCATCCCACACACCCTTACCTTCATTCATAATCTTATGATTACCATGTCTATCAAGGAAGACAAGCTTACTATAACCAATTCTAGACTCTAGTAAGTTTACAATAGGATCTTGAAAGAGAGCAAGATTACCCCACTTATTAACAAGAGGACGAAGAATTGTTTCATTGAACCTAACAGTATCACTGAAGTCAGCGTCACCAAGCCCACTAATAACGCCATTGTGGACAAAGCCAATTGCATTATTAACTGCAAAGGGATGACAATTTGCTGTATCAATTTTACCATGTGTTTTAATCCTAAAATGAATTACTGTTTGTTTGCTTTCATGTTTCTTAAATGCATCATAGAAAGATTGAAAGCTGAAGAAACCTTTTTCAATATGTAGTTTCTTGTTTTCTGCATACATAAATCCAGCACCATCTGGATTAGATGTATAACATTCTTTAAGTGTTGCTAGTGATATTACTTTACCTTCTGGTTTATAGATTGCGATACACATTATACAAACTCCTTCAAATGATAACTAAGTTCTGGGAACATCCTTCTTCGTTGAGATAACCAATGCATAAATGCTTCATAGTGAGTTTGTTTCTTTAACGACTCACTAGATTGAGCAGGACTACAGTAATCTACAAGTGCTTGAACAAACTGAATACGACTTGCAAATTCCTTGTAGTTCATTGGTGTTGCAAACAACCTAACTTCTACAGTATTCTGATTGTTTAGATTGAGTGCATTGTATCTATCACCACCATGTTTGTTACGCCAGGGAAATGTAACTGTGCGTTCATTACTCATACGAGCATAGCTATTATCTATGCGACCTGCAATATGTGCAATGAATTGTTTATTATCTTGACGATTAAGAAACTCAGTCAACTTACCAAGAGTCAACTGGCTCAAGGGTTTCCGACTGATATGAACATGCATACCTACATTCTTTTCTACTTTAAGATCAGGTGGTAAGTTATCAAAGAATGATTTGAATACTTGTAAATGAATGTCCAATGTAGCAGGACATGTTACAATCTCAAAACCATTACGAATTGAACCATCTGATTTCATAAGAGCATGACCATGTAGTAACTTACCAACACCAAGTTGTGCTTTGTTACGATTGGTTGTTTCATACTCAAGTTCACAACCAAGATACACAGTGTTAGGTCTAACGCGTGTAGCTTTGAACTTAAGCATACTTTCTACACGAGTAGAATAGTTATGTATTTTGTAACTAGCATCAAGACAGTGATGACATACACCATCAATACAAAGTTCAGATACTGTTTCAGTACCACATGTTCTACATTCTACAATGTCTACTTCATCACGATTATATACATGACCATCATGATAGAATTGAATAGATGTTAACCAAATATCATTGCGTTCATTGTAAGTATACCCATAAGATCTTGGATCAGTAGTTTTATGAACTTGTACCCAACCATTAGTACCAAGTCTTACTCGTCTTTGTTCACCATCAATGTGAAACTCACGAGTTAAGAAGTCTTTGTAATAAGACCATGATGGTACATTTTTAGATTCAAGATAGTTTTCTATAGTTTCATAATTAGCACCAGGATAGTTAGCTTCAGCAATCCTAATACCTTCATGCAACATGTGTTGTGTAACCCAACTGGATCGTAAAGCATTAGATCTTAGTCGTCTTACTAAAGCACTCCAAAAACCTTTCTTGAGTGTACCATTTTTGTTATAGTAATTAGGTGCATTAACACGATAATACAACGCATCCATAATTGTAGATGCATTACATCTATAACTTTGATGGGTTGTAAGACCTACTTGTTTCGCATGTTCACGATAAACATTATAACAAGTTAGTTTTCTATGACCATTACCATCGTCATTGGTATAAAACTGTATTAAACGCACATCATTGTACCAAATTGTAGATAGCGTATAGGTTTTACGAATTGTTGATTGCGTTTCGTAATCCCAATCAGTATCTTCTTTGGTCCAATATGTTTGACGAATGTCAGGATGTAACCATCCAAACATATTAAAGCGTTTATTAAATTCAGCAAAACTATATGGCTTCATGTTTTGATTCCTTTAAAAGTTTAACAAAATCTTTTGGTGGTTTCTTGTATGCACGAACAATAACAAACTCATTATCACGAGTTCGTTTGACTCTTGCACAGTTATCCCAACCATCTCCCCAAAAGACATCAAAGAAATTGCGTGAGATGTATCTGAATGCTAACATCATTTGACTCCTTGATTACGGGCAAAATTACCCATATAGTATACTCGTTTGAATATACTATAAGAATGTTTTGCAAGCCATAGATTGCAAACACACACTAGTGTTGCAATCGTATGGCGTCATATACAAAATCTAGGATTATTTATTACAGCTAATAGTAAAGCTGCACTACAAAAACCTAAAGTGATAAGTATAATTCCCATGACAATTTTGTCAAAGAAGTCATATTTAGGTCTATACTTTTGGATTTTATCCCAATCATGATCAATTTCTGGCATATCTCTTCTCCTTGTTATTCACAGTATGAAATACCTAAACTTCTGCAATCTTCTGCGAAAAGACTGCTAACTTCTTGAATTGGATCTACATCAATTGCTTTATGAGCAGCATAAGACAATTGATTTTTACTTGTATAGTAATCATACAAGTCAGTATATAAATCCCATTCAAGTTCACCACCATCCATAAATTCTTTTACAGATGTATTATGAGCATAAATAATATCTTCAAGTTTCATAACGACCTTCTCTTCTTAACGATAAAGCATATTGTAACATCTGACAATGTGCTTTGTAAAGATAATAATTAACCCAATAATTTTTATTATTCATTTGATAATTCCCTGGTAATTTTTAGAATAAATTCGGTGCCAAGATCACCGAATACTTTACGGGCACCGTATCTTGTAAGAAGCTCTTCAAAATCATTTAAGACATGATAATAATGAGCTTCTTCATTTACTTGTTGTTCAAATTCACAACGATTATCACACATAGTTCACTCCGTTCACATAGTTAAAAAGTTTGCAGATATCTTAGCTGATTATGACCGACCGCCCCGAAGGGCGAAATAGTTATTCGAATAACTCTTGCATCATGTCATATTCGACAGCATCAATCTCGAATGGGTCAACTTCGGAAGCTTTAGCTTCACGCTCAATACGCCAACCTTTGTAGAATAACCAATCAGATAATTCAGGATAAAACATTGTAGCATTAGTAGATGGATTATACAATTTATAATACATTTGAGACTCCTAAAAAGAAAGGCAGAGCCGAAGCCCTGCCGATTGATAAAGTTAAGCTGTTGCGTCGTTACGACCATAGTCAGCTGATGATGTTTCTTGTTTGTAAGCTAACTCAGCAGGACCACGATTGTCAGCATAAGCGTCACGCTCTTGCATATACTGAGCAACTTGTGCTTTGTGTGCGATGCGTAATTCTTTGACATCGCGTAATAATTTACGAGCTGCGTCAAAGTTAGGATTGTCGTTGTCATCGTAAGCTGTCTTGATGTCACGAATGAGCTGTTCAGCTAGGAACAAACGAGTTCCAACTGGTTGGTTTTTAGTAAGATTGTTGAATGAATCAAAATCAAATTTAGGACCTGAATAAACTTTTTTAGTTGTTGCCATAATATAATTTCCTTATATAATTGAGAATTTTCGAAGAAAAATATGTCCCTTCACAAAAGAAGGGACTATTTTTTGTAGCGTTAGAACTCGTAATCATTGTCATATGCTTCTTCAATATGGTCAAGAAGATAGCTGAAATAAGCTTCTTCGTAATCATCAGCTTCCATATCGTCGAAGTTCCATTCATTGAATAGATAGAATTGTTTTGGATCTATTGAATAAGATTTCATGATATACTCCTGTAAAATTAAAATGTTTACTACGAGTGTTTTACACACTCGAAATTTATTGTTCACATGATAGTCAAGACAAACGCGAAGCGTTTCTCGCTGGAACGAAGTGGAAGGTCTTGACCATGTGATAAAATGAATTGAGTGTGTGAGCCCTAGCGGCGATTGAGCGCGGTAACATGGCCGCGTAAGCGGTCTTAGGATGGTGAATAGAGAGCGGGTTACAAAAGATAATGGGTTTGACAAGGTTGAAATATGTAATGTGATTTATATCAATGAGTTAGATGTGGTTAGTATTGCTTGGTTTTATTACAACAATATTCTACTGGGGGATAATTATTGTTGTTAGTTAGTAAGAGTGTTGTCTTAGACGGTACCCAGGGGGTTACCATCAGAGCTCTTAGGTTGCATTAAGACTAAAAATTATCTCATAGAAATTCTAGAGATCGGACTCTTGACATCGTGTAACGACTAAACTGTATGCTCGGGGTAGGATTCTTAATTATAAACTATGCCTACCCCTCGCATGGTTCATTCTTCACCATGCTCGGTGTTTAATTATTATTATATAATTATATAATTATAGTACTATAGTATAGCTATATAGAATTATAGATTATATATATATATTATATATAATATAATTATAATTATAATAATTATATAAATAATAAACTAAATACAAATAATACTTGACAATTTAATAATTTTATGATATACTATTCAAGTAAACTATAAATTCGTCTTAAACAACTAAATAATCCGTCTTGACTAGAAATCTGAAAGATTTACCATGAAAATAAATTATGCTTCTTTGAAAGATGAAATGGGTCGCTATAGAACTCAGAGTCTATTCTGGGAGCTACGTTATGGTGTAGATGCGAAGTATCCCCCTATCTTCACCCTCAAAGCAGAAGATATTACTCGTGACGGCGTAGAGTATCTTTCCCTCAAGAAGTTGTATATGGCCTATGATCACGTACCAGGACTTGAGTATGAGTTCGCAATGGACGTATTCAATTCCTGGGATCACTGGCAAAAGTTACAAGGGGACACAATCCCTGCAATTAAAGACGAGATTAAAGCGTGGCGTGAAGAACTAGATATTCGAATTAAAGCTAAAGCTATTAAAGCTCTTATGGTGTCTTCACTTGATAATGACGCTAAAGGTGTTAACGCTGCAAAGTACTTAGTTGAAAAAGGTTACATGCAAAAACGAGGTCGTCCTTCCAAGGAAGAACTTGAACGTGAGAAAAAACAAATTCTCGGAATGAATAAAGACGTTGCTAGTGATCTAGAACGTATTGGTTTAAAGGTTGTCAATAATGTTTAAATATCCAAACGCTGATACATTCAGAGCTTACTGTGTTACAAAGAGTTATCCTACTCAGTACAATGATGGACTTAAGGTTGCTCTAGAAACTGACTTAGGTGTATCAGGTTTATCATTACCAGATTTAGCAAGGTTATACTTTGAGACCAACGGTCCTGAGTATCTATACCCATAACCATGCCATACATGACTAATGGTCGTCGTGACTACAAGAAAGAACTAAACTGGGAGAAGTCATCTAAACCAGGTCGTGTTAAAGACAGAGCTAAACGTAATGCAGCTCGTAAGATGTCAGGATTATCTGTTGGAGATTCAAGACAAGTAGATCACAAGAAACCCCTCTCTAGTGGAGGAACAAATAGCAAAAAGAACTTAAGAGTTGTTTCTGCTAAAACAAATTTAAAAAAAGAAGCAATGAGGAAAAAACGCAATGGCTAAAATTACGCTACCTACCATATCGTCTGGTTATGCAACCACTACGCAGCTTAATAACGCGTTTGACGCTTTAGAAGCAGAATTACAAGACAAGGTTTTATATCGAGATAATCCAGTTGGCGAACCAAACGTCATGGAACAAGATCTTGATATGAATAGTAACAAGCTTACCAATGTTGGTGGGATTGAAGTAGGTGGTGTTGATTACCTAGCAAGTATGCAAACCGTATACAACAACTATGTAAGCATTACACAAAAAGTAACAGTAAGTACAAGTTCTCCAT